>Ga0208492_1001065_pt1 | contig 19298 bp, 15 predicted proteins | sample Subbioar_CSW14AB_FD_184820 | JGI IMG/M metagenome (GOLD analysis project Ga0208492, IMG submission 184820) | Serpentinite rock and fluid subsurface biosphere microbial communities from McLaughlin Reserve, California, USA - CR12Mar_CSW14AB (SPAdes) | ecosystem: Environmental > Terrestrial > Deep... | reverse complement strand
TGGGATGAGGCTTTCAAGAGACTCCTCCTGAAATCCGTTGAACCCAAAGTGAGGGGTCAGGCCAATTCCACCATCCAAGGCCTTCAAATTGCCGCATAATTGGCGCAGCTGGGAGACTGCACCCGCTTCATCATGCTCATCCATAGGGCGCTAGAAATGGCTCAAAAATCGAGAAAAACGGGAACGACCACTAAGTCCACGGCTCGGCGGCAAGTCGCACTCGTCGAGGGAGCGAAACCATATCAGCCGAAAATGAGCAAAGCCGTTGCCCTTGGAGCGGTCGAAACAGATCTCGGGGAGCGCGTCCGGCTCAGGGATTTTCGTCCCACCGTTACACCCCTCAGTCTGGAAGAACGAAACCTGATTATTGACCAAGCGGAGATCATGCTTGAGCAGGTGTTCGTGCATCTACCACTCAAGCGAGCGATGCACGTAACCGATCCGGTCCAGCGATTGCGGTTGCTCCGCCTGCGGCACCGAGGAATGGACGAGCGGGCCTTCCAGTCTGAGATGATCGATATCTTTACCGATCTGCGTGACCTTCATACGAATTACATCCTTCCACGAGGCTACTGGGCAAAGTTCGCCTTCCTGCCTTTCCGAATTGAGGAGTTCCACGAGGACACGCACTTCCGCCAGTACCTCATCTCCTGGATTTCGCCTGTGAACACTGACAAGAACCTGAAAGAGGGCGTCATCGTTACGCACTGGAATGGTAGTCCAGTGGAACTTGCGGTGGGCCGGAATGCGGAGCGTGAGGCTGGTTGCAACCCAGATGCCCGCCGAGCTCGCGGGATCGAAGCACTGACCCTCCGTTGGTTTGGAATGTCGCTTCCTCCAGACGAAGATTGGGTGACGCTTACTTACACCGACGGAAACACGATTCATGAGTCGAAGTTTGACTGGGAGGTGGTCGACAACTCTGATCTTCCGCCCCTCCTTATGGGAACCACAGAAGGTGCGAGGGCGGGACAGGCAGGCTCAGGCTGGGGGATCGACCTCAAGACGGCATTACTTCAGGAGGTCCGAAAGGCCGTATTTGACCCACAAGCCATACAAGTCGAAGAAGAGCGCGAAGAATATCGGGCTGCAACAGCAGCGCCTGTAACAAGTCTTACAGTCCCACAGCGTCCTGAGACGAGCATTTTTTCCGGACGTTTACCCCCGGTTTGGCCCAGTCGACACGCCTTCCGGTCGCGTCGGCTATATCCGCCTCCGGACTTTCGCTCCAAAAGGAGGTGATGTCACCGGTGCCGTTGCTGAGTTCATCCGCCTTCTGGCCCTGATGCCGCCGACGGGCCTAATTCTCGACGTACGCGGCAACGGGGGCGGGTACATCAACTTCGGTGAGAGAATCTTGCAATTGCTTACTCCCAAGCCAATTGTCCCTGAGCCGTTTCATTTCCTCTCCACCGCCCTCACGCACGGCATGGCAAGCGCCAATGGATGGCTGGCGCAGTGGAGCGAACCGATCGGCCAAGCGATCGAGACAGGCGCAAGTTTTTCCCAAGGCTTCCCGCTGACCGCACAAGAATCCTGCAACGATGTCGGCCAAATCTACCAAGGGCCGGTGGTGCTCGTCACCGATGCGCTTTGCTACAGCACTACCGATATTTTTGTTGCTGGCTTTCAAGACCACAACATCGGCATCACCCTAGGCGTGCATGGCAACACCGGTGCCGGTGGCGCGAATGTTGTCGACCACTCCTGGCTCCAAGGGACGCCAATCAACCCAGCAAATCCGTTTCGTGCTCTGCCACAGGGAGCCGGAATGCGGACGGCATTTCGAAGATCGACGCGCCTAGGCCTTCGATCAGGCGTGCCTCTTGAAGACCTGGGCGCGGTTCCAGATGTTCGCCAGGTCACTCGAAACGACGTTCTTGATCACAACATTGACCTGATAGCAGCAGCGGCTGCGATCCTCGCTGGCATGGAAAAGCAATTGCTTCGTCTGACCCGGGTCGGCGATTCTTCCATGACACGGTTCACAGCCGAATTCAACAATCTGGACAGGATCGACGTCTTGATAGACGGTCGCACTATTCTCTCCCAAGACGTCACGAGCGGCATAGCGGAATTGGAACTGGGGCATTCTATCCCGGTAGGCGCCTCCGTTGTCGGTTACGGGTACCGTGGCGGTATTCTGGCGGCTGCCACTCGATTCAGCACTTAAAATTAAACGACCAGTGAAGGTCGTTTGTAATTGCCCAAACACTGTATTATTTGCAGGTGCCAACAGTTTTCCCTTTGGAGATTCATGTTAATGAAGCACATTCGACTGACCCTGCTGAGACTGGCGACAGTTTTGGCTGTAATCCCCGCGCTCGTTTCCCTGGCTCAATCAGTCGGCAGGGCTCAGGAGCCAATAGACGATGACAGACCATTATTGGATCGACCATCTCAGGCTGCCGAGTTTCGAGCCTTGATGGCGGGGGGCCAGCCTAAAGCAATAATCGCGCCAGACGCATTGCCCAAGGCAGCTCAGAAGACCGCCGAACTGCGAGCGGCTGTAGCGACTCGTTTTGCACTTGGAATCAATGCGCTCATGGACATGGCAGCCCAAGGAGCGCCGGCCACTGTGGGCGGCATCCCCGTGGGCCCGCTTGCCGGTCAAACGGTCCTGGCGAATGGAGCTCAGGTGGTTGTTCCACAAATGGTCCCGCTCGCGACCGCCATGTCGATCAACCCTGCCGGATGGCATTGGATTGGCCCTGGGAACGTCGGTGGTAGGGTCCGCGCCCTGGCCGTCCACCCAACCCAGCCTCAGATCATGTGGCTTGGCGCGGTCGGCGGCGGCATGTGGAAGACGACCAATGGTGGCGTCAGTTGGGCTCCGCTTTACGATTTCATTGCCAGCATGGCGATCTCCTGCATGGTGCTGGATCCAAATAATCTCGATACACTTTATGTCGGTACCGGCGAGGGCTTCTACAACTTGGACGCAATCCGCGGATTTGGTGTCTTCATCAGCAAAAACGGTGGCGGAACTTGGTCTCAACTCCCTTCGACCGCTACGGACAAGTTTCGTTATGTGAACCGAATCGCGATCGCCTCCACCACCGCAACGACGACGATCATGCTCGTAGCGACCCGGGACGGCCTATTCCGGAGTACCAACGGAGGAACTTCGTTCCAAGCGGTTGGTGCCCCGATGAACACTGAAATAGTTGACGTGAGCTTCCACCCCGCTAACGCCAAACTTTGCGTGGCCGGCGCCAGGAACGGCAAGGCCTACTATTCTGCTGACAGTGGACTTACGTGGAATGCGGCGACCGGTATAAGCGCGGTCACCGAGTTCGGTGGGCGCGTAGAACTCACCTACGCAAAAGGAAACGGGAGTGTCGTCTACGCCTCGGTTGACGACGGTCTAGGCAAGTTGTACCGGTCGATCAACGGGGGAATGACTTACACCCTGCGGAGCACTCCGGGCCATCTGTCCGGTCAGGGGTGGTACGCCAACTGTATTTGGGCTGCCGATCCTTCCAATCCGAACCTGCTAGTGGTCGGCGGGCTGGATCTGTACCGAAGCACGAACGGCGGCACAACCTTCACAAAGATCAGCACATGGCAGAACGCACCGGTATCGGCCCACGCAGACCATCATGTCATTGTCTCACATCCAAAATTCAATGGTACGACGGTAAAAACTGTGCTATTTGGCAACGATGGCGGCCTGTACAGGGCGAACGATGTCAGCACGGTTTTGGGTACTTCCGGCTGGCAGGAATTGAACAACGGGCTCGGCATTACCCAGTTCTATGCCGCCGCAATCCATCCACCGACGGGCAAGGTCGTCGGCGGGACGCAAGACAACGGCACCTTGTTTTTCGCACCTCCCGGAAACTCGGAGTCCTGGAAGACGGTCTTCGGGGGCGATGGGGGAGACTCGGCCGCCGACCTGGTCCAAGAGTTCTACTACGGTGAGTATATTCGTTTGCAGATTCATCGGAGTCAAGCCGGCAACCAATCGAACTACATTTTCAATGGCATCACAGACGCCGGATCGAATGCCCTCTTCATTGCCCCGTTCATTCTCGACCCCAACAACAATTCCCGGATGCTGGCAGGTGGGGCGAGTCTGTGGCGAACCAACAATGTAACAGGCCCAATCCCTCTCAACTGGCAGGCTATCAAACGTCCAGGCTCCGGACTCATCAGTGCGATCGCAGTAGCCCCTGGTGACTCGAAGATTGCCTGGGTAGGGACCAGTTCCGGATCCGTTGAGAAGACAGTGAACGCGACAGCAGCCACCCCGACGTGGGTCGCTGTGGGTACGGGACTGCCCTCCCGATACTGCAGCCGGATCACATTCGATCCCAACGACACAACGCAAAAAACACTATATGTATGTTCGGCCGGGTACACAGACAAGAACTTGAACAAGACGACGGACGGCGGGGCGACCTGGGCACCGATCGGGACGGGCGTGCTTCCGAATATTCCCTTCTATGACATGGCCGTTCACCCTGCGAACAAAAAGATATTGTACCTCGGGACCGACCTCGGGCTGTTTGTCAGCGATGATGCTGGCGCAACGTGGTCGCCAACTAACCAAGGACCGACGAATGCTCCTGTTTACCGGCTGTTCTGGTCGGGCACTCGGCTACATGTGGTTACCCATGGACGCGGTATTTTTCATATCGATCTCGCAACGCCAACATCCGGCGTCGCCTTAGTCTTGCCCCCTGTCGCTCCAGTGATTGACCCTTGACGACAAAATAATAAGGGTCACTTTTCCGAACTGCTTTAGCTCTTTGGTTGCCAATAGTAAGAGTAACGCCATTTCGGGAGGTATTTCGAATGTTCAATATTATTTTACTTAGATTTTCGGTGATTCTCGCTTCGAACAAACACGCCATGTCCCTCACTTGTTTAGACGATTCCGGGCCACGCTTTGCGCCCCTTCCGGGTGAAACCGTGGGCCTTTTGGTTCTGGACCAAAGCCTCCTTGGCGATATGGAAGGCCGGGTGGGCCCGAAAGCCGCGGCCGCGTTCGTGAATGGGTCACAGAGTTTCCGATGGATCTATATTCAGGCTAAAGAGGATCCGGACGCCGAGGAGATGAGCTTCGGCGTAGGAAAAGAGGGGGAAGTCCAAAAGCGGTTTAAGTGTGTGCTGCTGGCAACCAGAGATCGGCTCAAAGCGCAGGGATTTACTAAATCGTTTCACCTGGCCCGCATGCAGATTAATGCGGGTGACGGCAGTGCGAAGGAAGAGAGCTTCGTCGCCACCTCCATTCAAAGGTTGGATGACTCTAAGGAGTATTCCTGGAAGCCTGACGATGTGATTCGCGAGGTGAAGAGCCGTGCGGGGAAGCATTTTGTCGCCCTCCAAGCGGACATAAAGAAGTCGATTGAGGTCGCTCGGGAGTCCGTGGCGAATGGACGCCAACCCACTGGCCCAGAAGAAAGCTACATGACTCTTACACTAAGGTGGATAGCGAAAGAGGAGCGGCTCCGCGTGCAGGTTGATTTTCGAACGGCGAATGGCATCTACGTTGTTGGCCAAGGCGTTGAGGGACCTAAGGCGGCACCTAGCAGGACTGGCACTCAGTTTGGGGTGATCGGTGGAATCGTATTTGAAGTCGCAAAGGAGGGCCGAATCGAGCAAATGAACACAATGAAGTTAACCCCATTTACCAAGGAATTGGCCCCGCCTCCGGCCAGTACGCGGCCTTTGCCGTAGGCTTCGATTCCCCCTTTTCTTTGAAGGACGTATTATCTTCCATCTTCCCTTTGGCGCATCGGGCTGGACGGCATTGAGTCGCGGCGCCCACCTTCCTTCGAGGATTCTTCGAGCGGTGCAAGCAACTCTTTCTCAAGGCCAGCTACTTGGCGGCGAAGTTTATCCATCTCCTTCGCTGTGCCAACCTTTTTTGAACCCTTGCCCGATACTTTGTCCTGGCTAAGTGCCTGCCTTCGGTTCGCTCGCGACGCCAGTCGACCAGTTGGGAACGGTCAGTCCCCTCCCGTCTCAATATCTCGACCACATTCCGGGCCCCTATCTGCGCGAACTACCTCCTCAAGAATCCGAAGCCTGTGTTCCTTGCCGCACCGCAGACGGAATGCCTTTTTCTTAACCTCGCTATCCCCCCATCCCTAAACCCGTTTACTCGATTCCACATCGCGTCGCGCTTTCCGCCTGTATCATTCACAGCTTTAGACCACAATTTGGTGTCACGTCAGGTTGGAACAGGGGTTTGTCTGCCACCAACTAACGCCCCTTACTCCCTGGTGAAACGGCTCACATACGTCCTTGTGACGTATCCTGGACGGCCACATCTGGTAATTTGGGAAAGCTACGGAAAGGAGGTTAACCAGATTTGCCTATTTCGATAACTCCACCGCTTTTTTGAAACCAACAACTCTCAAAAATCCGATTACGCCAGTCATTTCTAGAAAAGTGATACTGACAGATATTCCGAAAGAATCAATGAAATCGAATTTTACGATTTCGGATCTCGACGGTTGACCACCTACGAGTTCGCCCGGAAGTCCTTAGATCTAGAGGAACCGATGAAACGCATTATTTGGTCGGGGATCTTGGCGACATGCTTTGCGAGTGTCGCATGCTCCTCAATTAAAACCACCCATCTCAAACGAAATAAGTCAAACACCGGTTGGAAAAAAACCTGCCTCCACGGGATGCCTGTCACACTTCGGGTTCCACACCACTACGAAGTGAATGTCGCCGAAGTTTACTACGAAATGGGCGGGAACTTGCTTCGAGATGCTTCCGACACAAACGCGACCAAGTCCCCCGTCACCTCCCTCGACGTCGATTTCAAGGTGGTGGAAGCGGAAGAAGTGTTTACCGTGGACTTCGTGCGTCCGGGGGCGGGCACCTTACAGACGAAGGCCACTCTTGACAGCAACACACACTACTTTAAGTCAATCGACAATGAAATTGTTGACAACACGATTGAGGAAATCACCAAATCGATCCAAGCCATTGGCGATGCGATCAAACCCTTTGCCGCAAAGAAATCCTTAGCCGAAATCCCTGGAGTGACTCAACACAGGAAAATCCTCGCCACGCTCTTGGTGGATGTGAATGACCCCTTCGCAAAAGAAAAGATCCACGAGTTCCTTTGCAAACACTTGAACTCCTGCACCGACTGTGCAACGAGGCCAGGCAGCAAGGTGCCCTTGGGTAACTCGCAACCGGGCCTGCAAATTCAGAGCCAGGAACTTGGCCAGCCCCTCCCTGGTGATGGACGTAAATAGACGACAGCATCGTTTCGAAGATAGAAAACCGCCTAATTGCTCAAATAAATAGCGAACCCCTGAAAGGACTCGATCATGAAGATTCACCAGTATGCAAAAGGAATTGCTATTGCCTCCTTATCATTTGCTGGAATTGCCTGTGCGACCATGCGCAGCACCCTCTATTCTCCTGATGCCGCCGATTCCTGTGAACCAGTAAGAAAGCACCTTAAGGGAGTCCCTACGACTCTCGAAGTGCCATCCCATGTGCAAATCACGGTAAAGCGGACTCGCTTAGGCAAGGCAAATGAAAAAGGCTTTGTGACATTCATACCGGAACTCGAAACGCGAGCAGTGGACGTTGAAATCAAGAAGCAAAAAGAAATCTTCGGCGTCGATTTCACTCGACCGGGAGCTGGCAGCTTAAAATATAAACTGGATTTTACAGGAGAATACATCACGGGCGTAGATAACGCCTCCGATGACCAGACCATTGCGAAAGTAACAGCTTTGGTGACAACCATTCTTAATCAAATCCCAGTTCCAGGCCTTCCTAAAGCCAGAGCATTGGCTCAGGGAACATCCCAATTGATGCAGTTTGAAGATGTAATCGCATCTGAGATTTTTCCAATCAATGAACCTGGTGTGGACGATCAAATCCAAAGCTTCCTCAACACTTATGTGAACAACTGCCACGATTGTGTTCAGGATCGAAGTCCAGCGCCTATTCAAGTTCCCGTGAGCGAGTCAAGCGGTACCGGTGAGAAAAGGAAAGGCCCGACTTCATCCTTGATCCCAGCTAATCCAAACTCCGGTGCGACCCCGACACGGTTACCCGCACCGACCTCGGCGAACAGCATCTACCGCTAAAACCTCTTACTCACATCAAATCGCCTAGAAGCAAGGTCCATCGTACTTAGGCGATCAAACCTGGCACCGACCGTGAAGGGACAATCATGACCATTTCAAGCTATTCGGCCCTATTTAAGGTGGTGGTTTTGACCTGCACCTGCGCTCCCCTTGTTGCATTGTCGGGTTGCTTGATCACACAGCCCATGGGGACTCACAGCCACCATAAAAGGAAGGACCAACCGCCCCCAACCATATTGGTTGGAGGCCTGACCGCCGAACCTGGCCGACAAGTGATTCCAGCCGGCGGACTTACTTTAAGAGACGCAATTACCATTGCAGGCGGTGACATCCCGGAGCGGAAATTCTCCATGCCAGCTCCCGCGGTCATAGTTTCCCTGGAGCGTGAAGGAAAAAATCAACATTTTTCCTTGCCTCTGGTCACCGATAACATTGCTGGCATGATCCGTTTGCTTCCCAATGATCGAATCATTCTTCGGCCATGGAAAGAAACAGACCTGGCAAAGGCGGTTGAAGTCACCGAAGATTTGGTCAAAACTAAGGATGATACGATGCCTTTTAACAAGGCCATCGCTTACAACGTCCAACCAAAGGTTCAAATCTGGAAACAATTTCTGGGAAATGACCCCGGGGGACCCGACTCCCTCGTTTATGAGGTTCCTTTTTCGATCATGGGCCAGACGCAGGAGACCCAAACGATACATGTGAGTAGCCAAAAGGACAAATTGACTACCGATGATTCGGACCTGGCGGCTTATGTGGTCTCTCCAAAGGAAAAAGGAAACCCAAATGCGCTGCTGGTTAACGCATACTACATGGTAGATCCTAATTCTTCAAATATAGCAGACACTTTTTCGAACGCAAATTCGAACCTGGACCTAAAAGAGGCTCTTAAAAAAAGACTTAAAAATATAGCCAACAATAGCACGATATACAGAGCCGAATTGGCCAGCCTAGTAAATATGCGGTTTAAAAGCATAGAAGATTTTAACAAATATGCCTTCGAGCTGGCTAAGAAAGACAAGTCCTTCGATAGCCCTACCGCTGGGGATAGTGAAACAATTTCAGGTGCGGCAGACCTAATCGCCAATAAAACCGTCGTTCTAAAGCGCATTACGGAGCGCAACCATGCTCAGTTCGCAAATAAAGCCACCTTAAAAACCTTTTCGGATATGGTCGGCGATGAACCAAAGCAATATTCACAAGTGATGACAATACGACGCCCAGTTGGAGTCGGCTATGAAGAATATGTCTTGATGCGCCCAACGAATAAGGACCCGGCATTGGCCGCAAAAGTCTTGGCGGATACCTTTGTAATTCCAGGCGATTCTGTTGCCGCAGAAAACCTACTTAGGTTGCCAGTGCTCACCACAAGTTTGGCCGCTCCAGGGTTATTTGACCCAGCAATGAAGGATAGAAAAAAACCGCACCATCCAATCCTAAAGAAATCACTGGACCACGCCAAAGAAACCGTACAGCCATTCGTTGATGGAATCAACGGATTAGGCTCGCAAATTCTTCCGAATCAGTGATGTGCTTCCCAATCCGGATAATCAGTAAAGGCTGCTTTTTACAAAAGAAAAAGCACCTTTACTTCATAACACTAGCGATCGGTTTTTGTTATTTTTGAAAGAGCTTTTTGAATTGCCAGCTTCTCCGAATCGGAGGAGTTAAACAGCGCCCTCTTTAGCAAATCGACCACGCCGACCTGATTGGCGTCGGAACCAATTGCTTCCAAAGCAAGGATAATGCTAAGGTTGTAGTTGATGAAATTGGCCTTGTCCTTAACTTCTTCAAAAGGCCTTACAAGGGAGGGGACCACGCCTTGAAACCTGGTCCTTCCCGTTAAATTATCATTTATCCCAAGCGATACTATTACCTGAAGGGTGCCTTGCTTGATTGTCAAAATAGCATTATTATTTGCATCATTCGCAGATTTGATTTTATTATCTATAATACTGCATATTTTTTGTGCCATTGTATCTGACAATTCGACAGGCGTTTGCCCGTCAGAAAGAGATTGCACTAATCCATTTAAAGACTTCATCATGGAAGAACAAACATCCAGAGAGTCCTCCTTAAAATATTGAACCGCCGCATCCAACAACGGATCAATAGCTCCAACTATTCCAGATGCCCTTAATGCATCTCCCGCCAAGGCGCTTGCAGGGGAGTTATCCATTGCAACGTTTCTTAAAGCCGCCAAACATTTCCCCCCTCCATCTTCACCATTTGCAATGTAGCTTGACAAATCCTGGCAGAGAACAATTCTCAGTTTAGGATCCACGGATTTATCGGTAACGAAAGTTGAGGCCTCGAGTAAAGGCAGTCTAGGAATACCATCGTTATTAAGATAGTACGCGGCAAATTTTCGAATTCTCTTTTCGTCATCGTTTGTAAAGCTAAATATCGCCTCGTAAAATGAACCGTTACCGAGTTCCTTTATAAAATTCAAAGATTGAATAAGTCGCATCAAAAGACGTTTTTGAACTTCAAACGACTCCTTAAAAATAATATCCGCAGTCTCCCTTTCAACACGGGCAGCTTTTACTAAAGCGTTTAATGCTATTTTCCTTGGAGTTACCGACTCCGACAAAGCGTCTTCAAAAATATCAAACGTATAGTAATAAAAAATGGATTCTTCCATTAAAAAATTAATATAACACTCAACCAGAACAGGATATTTTGTCACTAACTCTTCCAGATCTTTGATATTATCTAAAAACGCCTTTAATTTTTCGAGCGCGGTGCTGGGTTGATCAGCATCATCAATACGCGGCAAAGATGCGAAGGATCCGGGGGTTTTTAGATATTTATCTATTTTGTCCATAAAACGTTTGAATTCTTTTTCCTCATCGCCGCGCAGTGCTTTGACAATTACGCCGAGTTTTTCTAAGGATTTTCTTGTCTTGTTAATCCGAGCGGAGCCTAGAATCCGGATCTGATATTTCTCCATTTCCTCTTCGTTTATATTACCACACTCAAGAACCTTCCTTAATTCGTCTTTCCTTAACTCAACATCCATCCCAGCCGTGAAAATGAGCGCCAATTTGCCCAGAATCACCGGGTCAATAATTCCGACCTTTTCAAATTGACCGGGATTTTTGGACAGAGAATAATAAGTCTGTCCGAATAATCTCGATTCTTGGAAAAGCGACAGAAATCCCAAAAGCGTCAGAATAGAGCCGACTTGTTTGGCGTGTTTCAAGACAAATTCCATTTGAAGCTCCCCGATAGCGCCTTGAGATTTGAACCTTGGTAAAGAGTGCCACTACTTCTAGGAAAATTCAAGTTGACACGATCACATTCGTTACCGATTATGGATTGTTTCTTAACAAAATCCCGATCCGGGGTTTCTGTTTAAACAGGCCGAAGGGGGGTAGGTTTTGCCAATTGGAATGGGAAGCAGAGAAAGCCGCCTGAAAAACCCGTAGTGCAAGTCCTGAAATCAATCTAGGAAATCCAGATACGTGCAGATATCTTTACATATTTAGCTTTGCAAATCTCAAATACACGAAAACGCGGCCTCACTTATCGCAAGAGCCTAGCTGGTGACCGATCGTTTTGATTTTTCTGGGGGCTACCGCTATCCTTCTCTGAATCTGCCGCCTCTTTGGCTTGAATTTCTATCAGAGAGGACCGATTCCCTTGGAGTGAATTGCGACATAAAGACCTTGTTTGTCAGCCACATAGGCAAAAGTCCCATCTTCCTCCTGTTTAACCAGTAAAAGTTTAGTACCTTTGGGAAATCTCCCGTTCGGTTCTCCGCATAACAATGGCAGCGTAAAATAAAAGGGCAAATCTTGACAAGTCTCGTGGCTAAAACGGATAGGAGGCGGGCAAATCCAATTTCCCTCAGGAATCAGTGCCGATTCCAGGAGAATTCTCACCTCAGGCCGGTTAAACTGATCCAACGCCATGCTCTCCGACGGGCCTCTCACTTATCTATCTTAAACTATCACGAGGAAGAATTTTTGGGTCTAAAACTGGCAACACACGGCGCCCTAGTACCGAGCGAGATGTCGAGCTTCCCTCAGTATCAAGGGACCTAAGATTGGGAAGATTATAAGATTCAGCAGCTGCGAGATTGACCGTATATCCAATATCTTCCAAGCTTGCCACGGTCATTCTACTTAAAGGATTACCTGGTACTCTAACGAAACCCGACATTAGTTCATTGCCGAAAACTCTCTCGCTCCAATGACTGTCCGCTGTGCCTTCCCCTCCGGTATTTTCAATCGGCACGGGAGTGGAACCAGTCCTCCTTAATGTACCAAATTCTCGACACGCGCCCCTTCCCGTAAAAGTCGCATTTGGAGTGCCAGTTCCAGATAGTAGCCTTTTTAAAAGCCAAACAGTTCCAATACCAATTACATGCCCCATTTCGTGGGTGATAACATCCAACAATGTTCCATCGGATTCCATGGCATCTAGATCTGCCGAATCAAAAGTCATAATTCCTTTCGCTGGAAGATTTGCCGTTGACTCGGGTCCTGATGGTCGAAGGTGGGTGGGACCTGCTTGGCCCAAAACTCCATCAGGCCCATCTCCAAATTCCCCGTTGGCTTCAATTAGAATATCGTCAATCACATCGGCGCCAACGACAACACTGGGAAGATTGGAAACGATCACCTTCGACCATCTTTCTCTTGCGGCATCGAAGGCATCTCGCTGGCTGGAGGTTAAACCGCCTAGAAACCTGATTTCAATATCATATGCCATTATATGCCGCCTGACTGGATGATAGATGCGCCATGGACCGCACACTTCCGTGAGCGACGGGAGATTTCAGTTTCCCAATATCCCTAGGTTTAATTTTCTTGTCCCCGAGGCTTCTGGCCATCATGAAATCCCCATTAAAATGGGACCATTGTCAACCCTAGAGATTTTATGAAAATCCTTCAACTTCCAAAAAAACTTTTAGGCGACGGGCATTGTTCTCACAGGAATACGAGACCCTGGTTATTTTCAGAAAGTTTCTATAAATGAGCAACCTCTCGTCTATTGCCACCAACCATCCATTCAGCACCTTGCTTTAGACGACGCCTTCTGCCGAGTTTCTGGCCTCGTGCAGGTCGGTCTTAGAACGCGAACCCTTTCTCGGCCTATCAAAGTGGCAGCGGCAGACATGAAGTTGGGATCCGCCGGTTCCCATGCTGGAACCTCACACGAATGCTCAAGGCCATGGACTGCACTGGGGCGCAGGCCAAGTCTCCTCTGTCGCCGACTTAGGTGTTGGGGTAGCGTACTGCCTCAGAGAACGGCCTGGGACGCAAAGAACCTGATTTCGCAGCGTATTGGCTGGCCGGTATTTCCCCATACCGGTCCTTCAATGACAATCTTGCAACCGCCCGCCGAGACCCGAGAACGAACGCCCGTGTGTTTTCGGTGCCGTTCATTCACTCGCGACCCGTTTCTGGTCTCGTCGCAGGCCATCCCTTCGACCGCCCCAAGCAAGAGAGCGTTAATGCGTCTTATCTATCCAGACTGATTTGCGGGACCTCATCGAAATACTCTAACCTGCCTCGACCAATACAACCCAAGGATCATTTTTCCTGGCGTCGTTGTCCAAGGAGCCATGTTCAATTCCGCTCGCCCAATAAAATTAGGCCGATGTTCAAATTGAGCCAAATTTCCCTTTTGAAGTATTGACAGCACAAATCAACCCATTAGCCTAATCAGTGCATTCTTCCTATCCATCGCCGATCTTGTTTTCATTGGAAGTCTTACCATGTGCCCCACGGAAAGCCGGATGTTTCGATCCTTTCTTCGATCGAGTTCGACACAAAGACCGAGCAAGCGCAAGGTTGTTACCCCAACCTTAGAAGGGATGGAAAATCGCATTGTTCCCACCTTTTCCTTTGAGTTGAATTTTAGTTTTGATAAGGGTTTTATAAGCCCCGAGATGAAACTTTTGGCGAAAGAAACCGCGAGCTATTTGTCCGCCAAATTCCAGGACTCATTGATCGCGTTGCCTGAAGTAACTTATCGAGTTCCCAACCCATCAAACCCCAACGCCCTCACGACCATCAAAACCTCTGTCGGCCAAAATCAGCTGTTGGTTTATGTGGCCGGTGCGCCCCTTAGCGGAAAAACGGCCTCTTACTCTTACAGCGACTTCGACCCGTTGGATACAAATTTTCGCGGCCAGGCAAGTGATAACGATTTCGCCCCCAATGTGAGTGTTATCTCACTTGATAACGATGGAACGACCCAATGGGATCTGAAATCAGAAGCCGGCAGGGCCTATTTTCGGGGAGTGTTCACCCACGAGCTCGTTCATTCCATGGGTGTCTTGACGAAACAGCCAACCTGGGCCAGCAAGATCGAAGACGGCGCATTCAAAGGCGACGAAGTAACCAAACTCTTCCCCGCTGGATTAGCCGTCGAACCCGGCCTCAATCCTGTTCATTTTGCGGCAGGATCGAATTCTTTAATGACTCCTCAAGGTGCGGGAGATGACATTACCGATGTGACCTCGGCCGACATGGCCCTTCTTAAAGATCTTGGATGGGAGCCAGTGACCGAAAACCTGTCACTGGCAACGGCCCAGCCCATTCTTTCTGCAGGAGAAAAAGCGGATGCCGATATCGTCCAGGGCCTGGATTTTTCCAAAATTGGCGGCTATGCCATTTATCGATTTGAAGCGTTAACCGGGTTCCAATATGAATTTTCAACCGAAATCGCTACTCCGTCGATGCCAAAGGTCGATACTTTTCTCAGGCTTTTTGACTCTCAGGGCAACCAATTAGCGATTAACGACGACGGTGTTGAACCCGGCTCGTTTTCCGTATTAACATACCGCCCTACAAAAGGCGGAACGTATTATATTGGGCTATCGTTGTTTTCCACTAAAAACTACATCCTAAGTCCATCTAAACTTCGTGGGGATCCAAGCAATGCGGCTGGGATTGTTACGTTTCATGTGAAAGCAACGGATCCCCTCGATATTGGCGGCAGTACCATCTCAGCCAGCGACATTCCGGCGTCCTTTTTTGTCGGCGGGTCATTTAAGACGGCCCAGTCGCTGTCAGATAAAAACGATGTGGACCTTTACAAAGTCACGCTAGATGCTTATGAGTCGATTATTATTTCCACTGGTTTTTCATCCATTTCCGGTGGGAGAAAAGTGGATACCTACCTTCGGTTGTTCAGCAACCAGGGGCGCGAGGTACTCAGCTCGGATGATGGTGGCGGAGGCAATTACGCAAAGCTTAGTTTTACGTCAAAGACAGGCGGCGTTTACTATTTCGCCGTATCAAGCACCTTAAATCGTGATTATTCGCTTGGCTCGGCACCGCTGAATCCAGCCCGTTTTGGCGGCGACTACGCGCTTTCAGTAACTCGAACGGCCACTTTCCCCGCGTTGCGAGACGACACCCAGGATTCCCCTGGCACCCACTATTTGGAAGTGAATTACCGTGCGCTCGACGGCACATGGTTTGTCCTGCCAAATATCCTAGGCCATGTCCCGTTAGCTCCGCAAAAATGGGGCAATTGGGATCAATTTACCGGATGGTTGGATGAAAGCTCCGGTGATTTTAACGGGGATGGGGCGATTGACCGCATCGGTAGGACCCCGACAGGCCAATGGTGGCTCGCGAAGAACTTGGGAAGTTCTTTTGAGACGGTTTACCTAGGTTCCTGGAACGAATCACTCGGCTATCAAGATGTACAGTTTGGTAATTTTTTCAACGTCGGCGGCCAAATTTCTCCGGTTTCGGACATTGCCGCGCGTGATAAGACAGGAACTTGGTATATATTTCCTTTGGATTCTGGCGTCATCAGTGAAGACGCAAAAGTAAGCTTCGCCACGGTAAACCCCGCCAGCAGTTGGAAAAACGTTACGTCGCTCGACTACGATCATGACGGTCGCCTGGACATTTTAGGCCGTGATAAAACCGGCGCCTGGCTGCTACTTGAAAATACCGGATCTCATTTTGATCAAAAAATCATCGGCCGCTGGAATGAGAAGGCAAACTGGAAAGATGTCGAGTTTTTCGATTTTTCCGGCGACGGCTTGATCGATATCGCTGGCCGAGAAGCGAGTGGTCAATGGTGGGTCAGCGGCAATGCTCAGGGAGGTCTCTTTAGCTCTTACGCTACATGGAAATGGAACGAAAGCGCCGGATGGCGGAATGTTATGCTGGGTGATTTTGCGGGTGATTCAAGGTTAGACATCATTGGAAGGACTTCAACTGGAGAATGGTGGGTGGCGCCCACGACTGATAATTATTCCTTCCTAGATCCCAAATCCAACAAGATCATTAAGAACCCTTTTGACAGCAAGAATCTGGGACGCTGGAATGAAAAGGCGGGGTGGACGACCGTACTGACCGGGAATTTCATTGGTGGAGGTAAGGCTGATCTCATTGGATTAACCAGAAGCGGCCAATGGTGGATTTCAGAGAACAAGGGAACGAAACTGGCTTCGTCCGAATTTTTTCCTGACAAGAAATTTACGATACCGGCACCCGTGCGCAGTGCCGCGACCGGTTACTACACTACTGGAGCGCTGGAATCTGGCGGTCAATTTAGCCAAGCTGGGCTGCCTCCTGTTGTTGGAATGCCAATAAACAACGCGACCGACCTACAGTTTATTGATCGTTTATTTTTGGATTCCCATTTGCTGAGCTATTTAGCCGCTTTTAACATACCCAAATAGAAATCGACAAGATAGGTGCAGGCTTAGTCGGGGGCGAAAGACCAGGCAGCTAAAAGCAACTGAAACCGGCCTGATTGAAACTTCAGCAAAACTACCCCTGGTCTTACAAATAATTTTAGGCGTTCTCATTTCGCCGTTCCCTATTTTTTGTAAGACGAAGAATTCGGCTGAGGCTAAAGAGGAAGCGTCCTTCTAGGGGCTTCGGGATAAGGGGTGACTTTTGACCAGGTCTTCCATGACCTAGATCTACGATTTGATTGATGTAATTGACCACGCGGTAGCCGGTATAAACCGTCAGCAACAGAGCGACTGACCCGCATTTCGCCAGCGACTTGCCACCCATGACGTCCTCGTTGTATTTACCCATCTCCCCACCAAAGGTTGGACAGTTATCGGAGAATCCATTGCTGATTGCGACCGCCAGGAATGTGCAGCACTTTTTGTTCGAGCTCGAACGACTAGGTGAGGAGAACTCCTAGGATTATCGCGCAATCTGTCGGGCCTGCCGATTTGGGCGGAACGCTCTTCTTTCGGATACCTCACTATTCATCAAACCGAAACCGCTGACCATGAACGGAAAAAAGCACCTAAAGAACCCATGAAATCGACGGCATCCTACTCAAGGCTCTTTTCGTATTCCTGTGTGCATTCGCAGCAATTTAGAAATAAAATTTTAGTTGACACCTGACCTTGCGAAATTACAATCAATCAGTGGGCTTATCGCTGCGTTTCTTTTCGCCGCTGACGCTCGCCCGATCCTCATTTGAGGGCGGTTACATACATTTGAAGGGAAAATTGAATGAACCGAATTTTGTGGGCCTTTGGCCTATTCACCTGTGCTTTTAGTATGACACTCTTAAGCGCAGGGTTTGGCTCTTTCAGAGCATCTAGTATTGCGCGGCCTGAAAAAACCGGAATTTCCCTTAATATCGGCCTAAACTCTGTGGATCCCGGCCATTATGGCGGGTGGGCGGGCACTTTAAATGCGTGTGAAAATGATGCCAATGACATGGCCGATATCGCTAAAAATCAGGGATTTACAGTAACAAAATTGCTAACAAAAGGCGCCACTCGTAAGGCCGTTATTGACAATGTAACCGCAGCGGCTCGGCAATTAAAGGACGGTGACACCTTTTTTCTTTCTTATTCCGGACACGGTGGGCAGATTCCGGATACGAACGGCGACGAGCCTGACGGGTTAGACGAAACAATGTGTTTTTATGATGGAGAATTTATCGATGACGAGCTTGCGGCGCTTTGGCCAAACTTCGCGAAAGGGGTAAGGATCTTCGTCTTGTCCGATTCATGTCATAGCGGGACAGTAACGCGATTGGCGCAATATGCCAGCTATAGTCGTCAAGCTAATGTAAATGCTCCTGATGCTCAATTTTTTTCGACTAGGTTCGAGAACCTGCTGGGTGAATTCCCTAGGAGTATCGAAAGGCCCCTATCATCGCCAGTTCGAGCGATGCCGTTTTCAATCGTAAATACCACCTATCGAAACAACAAGGCGTTTTACGATGGCATTTCTAATGGCTTAGCAAAAGAGCGAGACTCGGCCAGGCTTACTAAATGTTCTGTTTTATTAATATCCGGGTGCCAGGATAATCAATTATCATATGACGGCCCTATTAATGGGTATTTTACCGGGAAATTGAAACTGGTTTGGAATGCCGGCGCGTTCCGAGGCGATTACCGTGATTTTCATGCGCGAATAATGGATGAAATGCCATCGACGCAATCTCCTAACTATTTTTTCTTCGGTACTTCCAACATTGATTTCGAAAGCGAAAAACCTTTCACCCGATGAATTAGGCGTTGCCCATCCTTGATGGACCACATAACGATCAGGGATGGGTCCGCTTCTCATAATTTCCGCTCTTGCACCGACTGCAAAATTTTCGACCGCTCTCTCAGATTTTTATGGACGAATTTAAAGGAGTAAAACCAAGGGAAGAACCCAGGGCGAACGCACCATGCTGGGGCGAATAGGATAACTGGACAGCTGTGAGACTTGGAAGGGGAAGGACCTCCATCAAGATCACGGAGTGGCCAGGGCAAAGTTATGGAAGACCTGGAAGACCAAGCGGCGGACGAGAAGAAGCTGATGGTGATTTTGGGCCGTATCACAGATCCTTGGCGTCGGAAGGTCCGTCATCCGCTGATCAATATTCTGTTTATTGGCTTCTGTTCCATGGTTGGTGGTTGCGACGACTTCGTATCGATGGCAGCCTTTGGTGAGATCCATCGAAAACGGTTTGAAAAATACTTGGACCTCTCACAGGGGATTCCCTCGCATGACCGGTGAGGTGCTGCCGATCCCTCGGGTACCTCATTCCCCATCAGTTTGACGCCAGCACCATGGACCGATAATAAGCAGTTGGCCTTTCCGTAGAACCGGCAGCATCCCCTTCGGCGGTGCATGTCCAGACCTACCAATACCTATGACAACAACTTCATGGAGAGTTGCTGGAGTTCGTTCAAGCGCGAGCTAGAGATGTCCGAGTATGAAAGTGTGGAGATGGCCCGAATGACCATCGCGGAGTACGTCAGGTACT
>Ga0208492_1001064_pt1 | contig 19317 bp, 17 predicted proteins | sample Subbioar_CSW14AB_FD_184820 | JGI IMG/M metagenome (GOLD analysis project Ga0208492, IMG submission 184820) | Serpentinite rock and fluid subsurface biosphere microbial communities from McLaughlin Reserve, California, USA - CR12Mar_CSW14AB (SPAdes) | ecosystem: Environmental > Terrestrial > Deep... | reverse complement strand
GCCCTGTTCAAGTGCCAGCACGCCCGCCAGCAGGCCGAGCTTGCGATTCACGATTTCGATGGCCTCGGCCACCACGCGGCTCTCGCGCCGCAGCGCTGGCAACACATCGAGCAGACGCGCATCCAGCGGTTCAAACGCCGCACGCAGATTGTCGGCCTGCAGCCAATGCTCGCCCAACTGCGCCCGCGCCGCGTCGAGTTCTTCGTCCGCCAGCACGCGATACTTGATCATGGCCGTATCGTCGATGCGGAAATAGCGTCGCCGTTCGGTCCTCATAGTCTGTCCTCATCGATGAAGCGGTGCGCACGCCGCGCGCTCAGGGCTGCGTATCAGGCGCCGCTGCTATACTGCCACGACCTTTCACCCCCCTCGCCGGCTGTGCACTATCGCGATGGACTTCCTGCCCATATTTCTCGCTCTGCGCGACCGCCGCTGTGTGGTGGTGGGAGGCGGCCATATCGCCGAACGCAAACTGGCCTTGCTATTGCGCGCCGGCGCCAAGGTCGAAGTGGTGGCGCCGCACGTCAGCGAGGAACTGCTGCGCCTGGCCGCCGCGGGCGAGATCAACCTGCGACAACGCGAGTTCGCCGCGGCCGACGTGCAAGGCGCGGCATTCGTGATCGCGGCGACCGACATGCCGTCGGTCAACGAACAGGTGGCCGCGGCGGCCGAGCATGCCGGTGTGCTGGTCAATGTCGTCGACCAGCCGGGCATCGGCAATGTCGTCATGCCTTCCATCGTCGATCGTTCGCCGGTCGTGATCGCTATCGGGACGGGCGGCAATGCGCCGGTGCTGGCGCGCATGCTGCGCGCCAAGCTCGAATCGCTGATTCCCCAGGCTTATGGCGAACTGGCAAACCTGCTCGGCAGTCTGCGCGAGCGGGTGCGGGCCGCCGTGCCCGATGGGGTGGCACGACGGCGCTTCTGGGAACGCACCCTGGATGGCCCCGCCGCGGAAATGATCTTCGCGGGACGTCGCGCCGATGCGCTCGCCAGTATCGAACGCGGCCTCGCCACGGTCGACCAGGAGCGCGCGCCGGAAGGCGAGGTCTATCTGATAGGTACCGGCCCGGGCGACCCGGATCTCCTGACCTTTCGGGCACTGCGCCTCATGCAGAATGCCGACGTGGTGGTCTATGACCGCCTGGTCGGCGACACCATCGTCGATCTCAGCCGGCGCGATGCAGAACGCATCTACGTCGGCAAATCCCGCGATCGCCATGCCCTGCCGCAGGAAGAAATCAACCATTTGCTGGTGCGTCTGGCGCGCGCCGGCAAACGCGCCGCGCGGCTCAAGGGCGGCGACCCCTTCGTGTTCGGCCGGGGCGGCGAGGAAATCGAAGAGCTGGCGGCGGCCGGAGTGGCGTTTCAGGTGGTGCCCGGCATTACCGCGGCGCTGGGCTGCGCCGCCTATGCCGGCATTCCGCTCACCCATCGCGATCTCGCCCATAGCTGCGTGTTTGTCACGGGCCATCATCGCGAGGATGGCGGCGAGCCCGACTGGGCAGGGCTGGTGCGTCCCCAGCAGACCCTGGTGTTCTACATGGGCGCCGCCAGTCTGGCGAGGATTTGTGAGCGCCTGGTGACAGCCGGCATGGACGCCGCGACGCCGGCAGCGGTGGTCGAACGGGGCACGACCCTCGCTCAGCGCGTGGTGAGCGGTACTGTGTCCAGCCTGCCGACGCGGGTCGCGGCGGCCGATTGCAAACCGCCGCTGCTGATCATCGTCGGCGCCGTCGTGGGCCTGCGCGACCGTCTCAAGTGGTTCGAGCAGGCGGTGACGCTCAGGCCTTAGGGTCGAATTTCAGCGACACCGAGTTGATGCAGTAACGCTTGTAGGTCGGCCGCGGGCCGTCATCAAAGACATGGCCCAGATGGGCCTCGCATGCGGCGCACACCACTTCAGTACGCATCATGCCGTGGCTGGCGTCGGTCCGCAGCAGCAGTCGACCTTCGTCCACACCCTGCCAGAAACTCGGCCAGCCGGAGCCCGAATCATATTTGTGCTCGGAGCTGAACAACTCGGCGTCACAGCACACGCAGCGATAGATACCATCATCCTTTAGGTTGTAATAGCGGCCGCTGAAGGGCGCTTCGGTGCCCTGCTGGCGACATACTGCAAAGGCTTCAGGCGACAGCGTCTCGCGCCATTGTTCGTCGGTCTTTGGATTCTTGTTCATGATGTTTTCCTGCCTGCTGACGGTTGGCAAAGGCGACGCGCGGCCACGGGCCCGTGGCTTGCGTGCCGAGTTCGGAAGCCGTTCCCGGTGCCGAACAGAGGCGCTATGATAAGACCGTTCTTGACCCGAAAAAATAAAGATTCCGCCGCGGCTGCCGCCAAGGAGTCTGCGCCGCCCAGTTCGCCGCACAGAACCGACAGTCAGGAGAAGTCATGTGAGGGTCGCACTGCTTGAAGATGATCAGGACCAAGCCGCCTTGTTTACCGAATGGTTGAAGGCCGCCGGTCACACCTGCGAACACTTCGACACCGGTAAGTCCTTCGTTCGCAACATCAAGCATGACAGCTTTGATGCGCTCATCCTCGACTGGATGGTGCCGGACATGGACGGTTTCGAGGTATTGCGCTGGGTGCGGGAGAATTTCGACTGGCCGATCCCGGTCGTATTCGTCACCGCCAAGGACGAGGAAGACGACATCGTGCGCGCCCTCGAAGAAGGTGCCGACGATTACGTCGTGAAGCCCGCCAAGCAGCGCGAGCTGGTGGCGCGCATCACCGCCGTGGTGCGACGCGCCGCGACCGTCGACGACGCCCAGACCACCATCGAACAGGATCCCTTCCTGATCGATCTCGGCAATCACCAGATTCAACGCAGCGGTGAACGCATCGAAGTCACCCAGAAGGAATACGAGCTGATTGTGTTTCTGTTCCGCAATGTCGGCCGCGTGCTGTCCCGGGCCCATATCCTGGAAAGCGTGTGGGGCCGCAATCCCGACATCAATACCCGTACGGTCGATACCCACGTCAGCCGCATCCGCTCCAAGCTTGCGCTCGCCCCCGATACCGGCTGGAAGCTGTCGTCGATTTACCAGCACGGTTACCGGTTGGAGAAAACCACCGTCAATTGAGCGCTGTCAGATACCGCCGCGAGAGGCGATGATGGGTCGGCAGGGTGTGTAACGGGCAAAAAAAAAGCCCGGTGTCGCCCTGGGGTTTGGGGGATGGGGGGATTGGGCGCCCACCGAGCTTTACAAGCGGATACGTCGAGTGCAGTTCACAATGCGACTCGAAACCGAGTCTAGGAGCCCCCACCCTGCCCTGCTGTGATTCCGGTCACAGATGCCGAGCACTTCCCTGAGCGTGGCTGGGAGGAGCGCAAGAACGGCACGGTCGCGCCGCCGTCGATTCAACTGAACGCCGCCGCTTCCTCTTTGCTCCACAACCACGCCGCGCCGCGCACACCGCTGCTGTCACCGTGTCTGGCGATCACCACGCGACTTTCGAATTCCGGTCCGAATACATAGGGCGGCAAGCGCCGAATCACGTCCGCGGCGATGCCGGGCAGGTTGGACAAGCCGCCGCCGAGCACGATCACCTCGGGATCGAAGACATTGATGATGGTGCCGAGTGCGTAGGCCAGTTGCTCGACGTGAGTCTCGAACGCTCGCAGCGCCTGCGCTTCGCCCCGCACCGCGGCGGCCGCAATGGCTTCGACGTTCGCGCCAAGGGCCGGGCCCATCTCATTGTAGGTGTAGGTCAGTCCTGGTCCTGACAGAAAGGTCTCGATGCAATCGGCGCGGCCACAATAGCAGGGGCGGGGCGCTTGTCCGGAACGCGGCCAGGGCGCGGGATTGTGTCCCCATTCGCCGGCGATGCCATTGGCGCCGCGGATCGGCCCGCCATTCAGGAACAGGCCGCCGCCGCAGCCGGTGCCGATGATCACGCCAAAGACACTGCTGGCGCCGGCCGCTGCACCGTCGGACGCTTCCGATACCACAAAGCAATTGGCGTCATTCTCCAGACGCACGGGCCGCGCGAGACGGCGCGCGAGATCCGCCTCGAGGGGATTCCCTATGAGGCATACGGTATTTGCGTTCTTGACCAGTCCCGTCGCCGGCGATGCCGCGCCCGGGATCGCGACACCCACGGTGCCACGCGCGCCGAGGACGCGTTCTGCATCGAGTACCAGACGCGCGATTGCGTTGCAGATGGCCTGGTAATCATGACGCGGTGTGGCCACGCGTTCGCGCAGGATTATCTGGTCGTCTTCGCCCAACACAGCGACTTCGATTTTCGTTCCGCCCAGATCGATGCCGATCCGCATGTTCATACTCACTCTCGACGCTTTGGCACCCCTGCCATGCTACTGTAGAATTCTCGCCGCCGATCGCATCCACGTTCCAAGTAGAGTCTCACCATGATTTCAGAAGCCGGGTACCAGCGTCATCACAGTGTGCCGGTGCAAATCGGCGACATCACGGTCGGCGGCGACGCGCCGGTGGTCGTGCAGTCGATGACCAATACCGACACCGCCGATGCGCTTGGCACCGCCAAGCAAGTGCAGGCCCTGGCTGCCGCCGGCTCGGAACTGGTGCGCATCACCGTCAACACCGAAGATGCGGCGCGCCAAGTGGCGCGGATCCGCGACCTGCTCGACGCCATGGGCTGCCGCGTGCCGCTGGTCGGGGACTTCCATTACAACGGCCACCTGCTGCTGACCAAGTATCCGGACTGCGCGCAGGCACTGGCCAAATATCGCATCAATCCCGGCAACGTCGGGTTCGGTCGCAAGAAGGACAATCAATTCGCGACGATGATTGAAGTTGCCATCGCGCGCGACAAGCCGGTGCGCATCGGCGTGAACTGGGGCAGCCTCGATCCGGCGCTGGTCGCGCAGATGATGGACGACAACGCCAAGCTGGCCGAGCCGCGCGACGTCAAGGCCGTGACCCGCGAAGCCTTGATTCTGTCCGCCCTCAACAGCGCGGCCAAGGCCGAGGAAATCGGCCTGCCGCGCAACCGCATCATCCTGTCCTGCAAGGTCAGCGACGTGCAGGACTTGATTGCGGTCTACACCGAACTCGCCTCGCGCTGTGATTACGCCTTGCATCTCGGCCTGACGGAAGCCGGCATGGGATCCAAGGGCATGGTCGCTTCGGCTGCCGCGATGGGCATCCTGCTGCAACGTGGCATCGGCGACACGATTCGTGTATCGCTGACGCCCGAACCCGGTGGCGATCGCACAAGGGAAGTCATCGTCGCGCAGGAACTGCTGCAGACCATGGGCATGCGTTCCTTCACGCCGCTGGTGACTGCCTGCCCCGGTTGTGGACGCACCACGAGTACGGTGTTCCAGGAACTGGCCGGGGACATCCAAGCCTATGTGCGCACCCAGATGCCGGCCTGGAGCAAGATTTATCCAGGCGTGGAATCCATGACCCTCGCGGTGATGGGTTGCGTGGTGAACGGCCCGGGTGAAAGCAAACATGCCGACATCGGCATCAGCCTGCCGGGCACCGGCGAGGCGCCGTCCGCGCCGGTGTTCGTCGATGGAGAAAAATTCACCACGCTGCGCGGCGAGAACATCGCCAATGAGTTCAAGACCATCCTCGACACCTACGTGCAATCGCGTTACGGCCAGGGTGCGCCGCTCGCCGCCAAGGAAGACGCGTCGGCGGCTTGAAGCCGCCACGTCCGATCTGCGCGTTGCCCTGGCGTTGACATGGCGTGCCGTCCGCCCGGAGTCGTGAGCGCGCTGTCGGCATGTTGAGCGCCTTGCTGGCTTTGCTGCGTGCATTCGGTGGCATCTGCACCTTTCAACTCGCACCCCAGGATCTGCCTCGCTCCACCACCCTGCTGGGTTTCACCACGCTGGGCAACATGGCTTTGTCCTTCATCATCTACGGGCTCAAATCGTCGTTCGGGGAGGCCTTGTTCAAGGCGCTGCTCGAAACCGCAGTGTTGTTCGGACTGACCTTCGTGCTGCTGTTCCTGCTCTCGTACGGTCGGCGTCTGACCCAAACCATGACCGCCATGATGGGCTGTGGCACCTTGCTCGGCGCGATTGCGCTGCTGACCATGGTGCTGGCGCCCGTTTTGCCACCCGATCTCGGGCTGGCATTATTGCGCGTCAATTTTCTGCTCAACCTGCTCGTGATTGCGCATATCCTGCGTCACGCCGTCGGAACCTGGTTTCTGGTCGGATTGCTGTTCGCGTTCGGCTATGCCCTGCTGCTGAATAAATTCTTCATGCTCGCCGATGCGCTGCTCGGCACCGCACCAGCCTGACGGACCCGGCTCATCATGCACGTTCACATCCTTGGTATCGGCGGCACGTTCATGGCCGGTGTCGCGCGGCTGGCGGTGGAACTCGGGCACCGCGTGACCGGTGCCGATGCCAATCTCTATCCGCCCATGAGCGATCAGCTCGACGCGCTGGGGGTGCAGGTGTGCAATGGCTATGACGCCGCCGCCCTGGACCCCGCGCCGGATATCGTGATCGTCGGCAACGCCCTGTCACGCGGCAATCCCAGTGTCGAATACGTCCTCAGCAACAACCTGCGCTACACCTCGGGTCCTGCATGGTTGTATGAGGAAATTCTGCGCCACCGCCATGTGATTGCCGTGGCCGGAACCCATGGCAAGACCACCGTCACCAGTATCGTGACCTGGATGCTGGAGCACGGCGGGTTCGAACCGGGTTTCCTGGTCGGCGGGGTGGTCGAGAATTTCGGCGTCTCGGCACGACTCGGCAAGGGTTCCTTGTTCGTGGTCGAAGCGGATGAATATGACACCGCGTTCTTCGACAAGCGTTCGAAGTTCGTGCACTACGCGCCGCGCACCCTCATCGTCAACAATCTCGAATTCGACCACGCCGACATCTTTCCTGATCTGGCCGCCATCAAACGCCAGTTCCATCACCTGATCCGCTGCCTGCCTCGCGAGGCCTTGATCGTGCGGCCGACGCCCGATGCGGTCATCGATGATCTGCTGGCGATGGGGCTGTGGTCGCGCGTGACGCGCTTCGGTGCGGGCCGCGACGCTGATTGGTCCTATGGCTACGCAAGCGCGGATCACTCGATCCACATCACGGCTGCCGACGGCAGCCAATGCGACGGCCGAACTCCGCTGCTCGGCGCCCATAATGCCCACAACGTCGCCGCCGCCATCGCGGCGGTGGCCGATGTCGGCCTCTCGCCGTCACGGGCGCTGGCGGCGCTGGCTGAATTCGCCAACGTCAAACGTCGGCTCGAATTGCGCGGACGCGTGGCTGACATTGCCGTCTATGACGACTTCGCCCACCATCCGACCGCGATTGCAGCGACCATCGCCGCCCTGCGGCCAGGTATCGCGCCGCCCGGACGCATCATCGCCGTCAGCGAAATGCGTTCGAACACGATGCGCATGGGAGTCCACAAGGACAGCCTTGCAATGGCTTTTGCCGGCGCGGAGTTGACGGCCCTGCTGGTGCCGACCGATCTGCCGTGGGATATCGCGAGCGCCCTCGCCGGACTGCCGGGGCACGCGCTGTTCACAGACAGCGCGGCGTTGATCGCGGCTGTCACGGCCTGGGCGCACGCCGGCGACGCGTTGCTGGTGATGAGCAACGGCGGTTTCGACAACGTCCACAGCCGCCTCCTGGCGGCCCTCGAGGCACGGCCATGAGCGATACCAACACGACGGTCGGCGATGTGCCCTTGTTCCCGCTGCAGACGGTGCTGTACCCGGGCAGCCTGCTGCCCCTGCGCATCTTCGAGGCGCGCTACCTCGACATGATCAGCGCCTCGATGCGTCAACAGCGCCCGTTCGGCATCGTGCCCATCCGCCAAGGTCGCGAAGTCGGCGCGCCGGCCGAGTTCTTTCCCTTTGGCACGCTGGCTGCGGTGGAATCCTTTGACAAAGGCGCCGATGGCCTGCTGCACGTGCGCGTATTGGGCACGGAGCGATTCCGCGTCGAGCGGCACAGGGTCCAAGCCGATACCCTGACCGTGGCGGACATCACGCCGGTTGCGGCGGCCATCGACCAGGGCATTGCCCAGGATCTGGCCTATCTGCCGGGGCTGCTGAAGGACATCTTCGAGGCCAATGCCGCGCAGTTGCCCTATCAGGACCTCCATTTGGACAGCGCGTTGTGGGTGGCCTACCGTCTGGCGGAGTTGCTGCCGCTCGCGGCAGCGGTCAAAGTTGCGGTCTTGCAGGCCGACGACGGCCTCGCCGCCCTGTCGGGCCTCGATGCCGGCATACGTGCCGCCTCCACCCCCGCCCCCAAGGGAACGCACTGAAGTCGGTCCCAGACCACGACCCGTAGCGGTGCGTGTTGATGCCTTGGGCAAACTGTGCGATTTTTAGCCCTACGCTGACTCACCCTACGCATCACTGCGTTAAATGATAAAAATAATCTCCTCGCGTGCGCAGGCTGCAGCCGCGCCCGTGGTCTCGCTCGTCCTGGCGGTAGCCCTCGTGCTTGTCTGCTGCGGCCCCGCTCGCGCCGCAATTCTCGAAAAGCGCAGCGACGACTACAAATGGCGGCTGTGCCCGCCCGCGACCATGGTGCCGATCGCGCCACCCTACGGCCAATCTAACGCCGACGCCGAAAGTACTGAGGTGCGTGCTGACGCGGTGCGCGTGCTGAAGGATGGTTTGAGTCAGTTCTCGGGAGATGTCGAGGTCATCCGCGCCGGCCAGGCGCTGAGCGCCGACATCATCACCTACGACCGCGAACGCGACATCTTCGCCGCCGAAGGGCGGGCCCGCATCTGGGACCGCACCATGGTGTGGGCCGGTGCCGAGGCGCTGTACGACATGGGCAACCGCGTGTCCAGGCTGCGCGATGGCGATTATTGGGTACACGACGGCCACGGCCGCGGCCACGCGCACAGCATGCGCAACGACATGGATACCAACATCACGGTCCTGAAGGGCGTCGATTATTCGACCTGCCCGCTGTCGGACGAGGCCTGGCGGGTATCGGCCACCCGCATCCGTCTCGACCACAATGCCGAACGCGGCTCGGCCCGCAACGCCATCCTGCGGGTTTATGACGTCCCGGTGTTCTATTTCCCTTACGTCAATTTCCCCATCAGCGACAAGCGCAAATCGGGTTTCCTGTCGCCGACTTTCGGCAACACCAACCAGTCCGGTTTCGACGTGCAACTGCCCTATTACTGGGACATCGCGCCCAACCAGGACGCCACCCTCACGCCGCGCGCCCTGACCGATCGCGGTGTCATGCTCAATGGTCAGTACCGCTACATGGGCGAGCAATACGACGGCCAGTTCGACGTCGAATATCTGCCCAGCGATCGGCTCAAGGATGATGAGTCACGTTCGCTGATCTCCTTCCGCCATCGCCAGAAGATGCTCGATGACCGTGGTCGTCTGCGCATGATTTTCAACAATGTGTCGGACGATCAGTACTTCGAGGATTTCGGCAGCAGCATCGCCGCCACCTCGCAGCGCTTCCTCGACCGGCGCGCCGATTTCTTCTACAACGGCGGCAGTTATCGCGTGCGCGGCGTGGTACAGAGTTATCAGACCATCGACAACACGCTGACGCCCGGCAGCGGCCCCTATCGCCGTCTGCCACAGGTCAGTTTCGACGGCCGCACGCCGCGCACCTACTTTGGCTTCCTGCCGCAGTTGAAAGCCGATACGTCCTATTTCGATCGCGACGCCAGCGTCACAGGTGCGCGTATCAATGTGACGCCCGCGCTGTCCTATCCCTTCGTGCGGCCGTACATGAACATCACGCCCAAGATTGCGGTGATGCAGTCGGAGTATTATCTCGACGATCCCCTGCAGCGCTTCGACGATCGCTTGTCGCGTTCCGTGCCAATCTTCAGCGTCGATTCCAATGTGTTCTTTGAACGTCGCCTCAATTTCTTCAGCAGTGAACACATCCAGACGTTCGAACCGCGCGTCTACTACCTGCTGGTGCCCAAGGTCCAGCAGGACGATATCCCGCGCTTCGACAGCGGCAACTTCAGCGTCTCGTTCCGCAATCTGTTTCGCGACAACCGCTTCACCGGTCAGGACCGCGTGTCCGATGCCAACCAGATCGCGACGGCCATCACCTCACGCATGATCGATGTCGAAAGCGGCCGTGAAACCTATCGGGTCAGCGTCGGTCAGATCTACTATTTCCGCGACCGCGAAGTGGAGCTTGGAAACGAAGGAGCGCAAACCTCCGGGACCTCGGAGCTGATTTCGGAAGTCGCGACCAATGTCATCGAGGACTGGACCGCGCGCGGCGTCTTGCAGTGGGACCCGAACGACTCGCGCACCGAACTGGCGGCCGCCACGCTGCGCTATCGTCCCGACCTCGATACGGTGTTGAATTTCAGCTATCGCTTCCGTCGTGCCATCAGTGACATTCAACAGACCGATTTTTCGATGCGCTGGCCGGTCACCGACAACATTGCGCTGGTCGGTCGCTGGAACTACTCGGTACAGGAGCAGCGCTCACTCGAAACCCTGGCCGGCGTCGAATACGAGAGCTGCTGCTGGGGCGTGCGCTTTGTTGGCCGCCGCTTCCTGCGTAACGCCGAGGGCGAGTTCGATAATGGCGTGTTCCTGCAGTTCCAGTTCCGCGGCCTCGGCGGCATTGGCAAGAAGTCGGGTTCGGTGCTGCATCGTGGTATCCCGGGCTACGAAGATCCGTTCGAATAAGGGCGCGGACAGCATGCTGACACGGGACCGCGACAGGCGGCCCTCAAGGGCGGCCGCAAGTGCCGGTCCTTGGGGTACAATTGCGCCCGCCGCGCGGTCGCCGTCCTCGCCAGTGCCGATGCCGTTCCGTGGTCCATGCTCGCAGACAGCCGCAGAATCCGATCTGGTACCCGTGTATCCCCATGCTTGAAACCCTCTTTTTTCATCGCCTGCGACGAGTTCTGAGCGCGGCCGCGCTGCTCCTGGTCGCTCAGGTACAGGCCGCCGAACTCGACCGCATCATTGCCGTGGTCGACGAGGACGTCGTCATGCAGAGCGAACTCGACGAACAGGCGGCGCGTGTACGCGACGCCTTGCGCCAGCAGCATACGGAGATGCCGCCCACCACCGTTCTCGAGCGTCAGGTGCTGGAACGGCTGGTGCTGGAGAAGATCCAGATGCAGGTGGCCGCCCAGGCCGGGATCAAGGTCAGTGAGAAGGATCTCAACAAAGCGGTCGCCGACATCGCCAGGCGCAACAAGCTCGAGTTGCCGCAGTTCGAAAAAATCATTGAGTCCGAAGGCATCACCTTCTCGCGTTTCCGCGAGCAGATCGGCCAGCAAATCCTGATAGCCAAGCTGCGCCACGAGGAAGTCGAGGCCCGTATCAAGGTCTCGGAACAGGAAATCGAGAACTTCCTGCGCAACCAGGCCAACGAGACTGAATCCGAGCTGGAATACAAGCTCTCGCACATCCTCATCACCATTCCGAGTGGCGCCAGCGACGCCGAATTGAAATCGGCCCGCGACAAGGCCGACGACACCCTGCGGCGTATCGACGCGGGCGAAGACTTCGGCGATATCGCCCTGGGGGTATCCGACGGCCAGCAGGCGCTGGAAAAGGGTGACCTCGGCTGGCGCAAGGGGGCGGAAATCCCCTCGCTGTTCGCCGATGCCGTCAGCAGCATGAAGATCGGCGAAAACAGCGGCATCATCACCAGCCCAAGCGGCTACCACATCGTCAAGCTGGTCGATAAGCGCAGCGGCGAGAAGATCATGGTCGAGCAGCACAAGGTGCGGCACATCCTGGTCAAGCCCAATGCGCTGGTCACCAACCAGCAGGCCAAGGATCGCCTGCTGCAGCTCAAGATGCGTATCGAAGGCGGTGCCGACTTCGCCCAACTGGCGAGGACCAACTCCGACGATCGCGGCTCGGCCCTCAAGGGCGGCGAACTGGGCTGGGTCAGCAAGGGCCAGATGGTGCCGGAATTCGAGGAAATCATGATGCAGAGCCCGTTGGGGGTGGTGAGCGAGCCATTCCGCAGCGAATTCGGCCTGCATATCCTGCAGGTCACGGACGTGCGCGAATACGACGGTACCGAGGAAGTGAAGCGCGCCGGCGCGCGGCGCGCGATCCGCGAGCAGAAGATGCAGGAAAGACAGCAAACCTGGTTGCGCAGCCTGCGCGACGAGGCCTATGTCGAATATCGCAATAAATAGCGCCCCCCCCGTCCGGCTCGCCCTGACGCCCGGCGAGCCTGCGGGTATCGGTCCCGATCTGGCCATTGCGGTCGCGCTCCAGGGCCATCGCGCACCGCTCCTGTGCTTTGCCGACCCGGCCCTGCTCGCGGCACGCGCAAAGGCGCTCGGCGCGACGCTCGAACTTCGGTTGCTGCCTGACCCCGCAGCCGTGGAAGCCGTTCCCGCCGGCGTGCTGCAGGTCTTTCCCATTGCGACCGCCACGACGCCTGTCGCGGGCCGGCTCGATGCACGCAATGCCCGTTATGTGCTGGACTGCCTGGATGCAGCTTGCGATGCCTGCGCACAAGGCAAGCTCGACGGCATGGTCACCGGCCCGGTACAGAAATCCCTCATCAATGAAGCCGGCATCCCCTTTTCCGGCCATACCGAATACCTCGCCGAGCGCCTCGGCGCGCCGCTGCCGGTGATGGTGCTGGTGGCTGGCGACCTGCGCGTTGGTCTGGTCACGACCCATGTCGCCCTGCGCGAGGTGCCGGACCTCATCACCTGTGCCAGGGTCGTGGCAACGGTCGAGATCATTCACCGCCAACTGCGTGAGCAGTTCGGAGTGGCGAGTCCGCGTATTGCGGTCTGCGGTCTCAACCCCCATGCCGGCGAGAATCGCCATCTCGGCTGCGAGGACGACGAAGAGGTCCGCCCGGCCGTCGAGCAATTGCGCGCACGGGGCTGGCGGCTCGATGGCCCGCTGCCAGCCGACACCGCGTTCACCGTCGACCAGCGGCAAGGCTATGACGCCATTGTTGCCATGTACCACGACCAGGGCCTCGCCGCGCTCAAGGCAGTCGGCTTCGGCGAAGCCGTGAATGTCACTTTTGGACTGCCCATCGTGCGCACCTCGGTCGATCATGGCACCGCCCTGAGCCTGGCCGGCAGCGGCGCCAGCCGCATGGGCAGCCTGCAGGCGGCCATCGAACTCGCGACATCCCTCGCCGAAGTGCGGAAGTCCCATGGAGGAACATGAGCGCGGCGCGGCGCGCAAGCGCTTCGGCCAGCATTTCCTGGTGGATTCCTACGCGGTCGATACGATCATCCGCACCACGGATCCGCGCCCCGGCGACCACCTCATCGAGATAGGGCCGGGACAGGGCGTGCTGACCGGGCCCCTGGTGGCCAGCGGCGCCGAACTGCTGGCCATCGAAATCGACCGCGACCTGGTGGCACGCCTCACCAGCCGCTACGCCCAGGCACCCAACTTCCGCCTGCACAGCGGCGACGTGCTCAAGTTCGATTTCGCCGCCTTGCCACTCGTTGCCGGCGGCTGGAAGGTGGTGGGCAACCTGCCCTACAACATTTCGACGCCGCTCATCATGCTCCTGCTGAACCATGCCGCGCGTTTCAGCCGCATGGTCGTGATGGTGCAGCGCGAAGTCGCCGAACGCATGGCGGCCGTCGAGGGCAGCCACAGCTACGGGCGTTTGAGTGTCATGGTGCAGCGCCGCTGCTCGGTCCGCTCGATACTGGACATCGGTCCGGACAGCTTCGAGCCGCCACCCAAGGTCGATTCCAGCGTGCTCGAACTCGTGCCCCATGCCGAACCGCTGGACGAATCCTTTGAGGCCTGGCTGGCGGACGTCGTGCGCTTTGCGTTCTCGGCGCGGCGCAAGACTGTCGCCAATGCCATGCGCGGCCAGATAGACCCCTCGGCCTTCGTCACGGCAGGTATCGACCCCGGCGCCCGTGCCGAACAATTGAGCGTGGCGGACTTTGTGCGCCTAGCCAGAGTCACCCGGCGCTGACACGCAGCTCGCTCTTCTCAGGCGGTCTCTCCTCGTTCTCCGTCGTACGACTTTCGGCGGCGTCACGCGGGCCAATCTGCGGCATTGCGGCGGGCATTTGCGAGGCTTGGCGTTACCCACAGATTCTGTGGATAACCCTGTGTACGAGTGGTGCGGGAGGTGACCTATCCAATGCCCTGAAAGCGATTTCAATCGAATTGGCGAAGAATTAGTCAATTTACCAACTATTCCATAAATATCAAATAATTAAATTAGTTATCTATTGTTAAACCGCGACACAATTCGATAAGTGCCGAACATTCGGGGCGAGGCCAATCGCGGTGTGCATAACACGCACCGCACAAGCTCGAGGAAGCGGATTTCGAACCCGGAAACGACAGCAAATAGCAAGACATTCGAGCCGTCGCGGACAATAAATTTTCAGGGCGGGGCGCGGCTTCCGCCCAACCGCTTTTCCAAGGTTCAGGTGCCGCGGGAAAGCGCCTCGCGCAGCATCGCGATGACCGGCGCGGTGCGCGGCTCGCGTCCGTTCCAGATGGAGAAGGCGGCGGCCGCCTGCTCGACCAGCATGCCAAGCCCGTCCAGCACCCGCACCATGCCGCGTGCGCTCGCCCACACCATGAAGCGGGTCGGCTGGGCGCCGTACATCATGTCGTAGCACAGGGTGCGGGGATGGAGCAGTTCGGGCGCCAGGGCGGGCACATCGCCGTGGAGACTCGAGGACGTGGCATTGATGACCACATCGCAAGGCGCACTTTCAGCACCTCCCCATGGCAGCACCTCAACCCGCCCGCTATCGGCGTAGTCGGCCGCCAGGCGGGTCGCCCGTTCGGCCGTACGGTTGGTCACCAGCACGCAGGACGGCCCGGCCTCGAGCAGGGCCGGCAGTACGCCCTTGGATGCACCTCCGGCGCCCAGCAGCAGGATGCGCTTCCCGGCCAGCGGCTCGCCATGGTTGATTTCAAGGTCGCGCACGAGTCCGACGCCATCGGTGTTGTCGGCCACCGTGCCGCGCTCGTCGAACCACAGCGTATTGGCGGCGCCGGCCCGGGCCGCGCGTGGCATGCGTGCGTCGGCCAGCGCCCAGGCCTCCTCCTTGAGCGGCACCGTGACATTGAGGCCGCGGCCGCCCGCGGCGCGGAACTCCGTCACCGCCGCCTGGAGAAAGCCAGGCGCGACTTCGACTTTGTCGTAGATGAGTTCGATACCGCACTGCGCGGCAAAGGCGGCGTGAATGAGAGGGGATTTGCTGTGCGCAATGGGACTGCCCACCACACAGAAGTACGGTATATCGACGTGCCTGCCAAACCACGCAGCCATGGCCTCGTCCCGCTGTCCGGCCGTGCGCCGGGACCGTTCTCAGGCGGCGCCCGGCGTCTGCTCCATGAGACCGCCCTGCAGGACGTAGGTCTCGAAGCCGCGTTCGCCGAGCAGGAAGGCGGCCGCCGAGCTGCGACGCCCGGTGTCGCAATAGACGATGTAGGGCACGTCGGGATTGAGCGAGTCGGTCTTGAGCCTCAGCATGAACAAAGGAATGTTCATGCTGCCCGGAATGCCGTTGTTCGAATGTTCGCTTTCGAGTCGGACGTCGAGCAGCTTGGCGCCTTTGGCGACCCGCTCGCGGGCCTCGTCCAGGCTCAGCCAGTTGAGCATCGGCTCCTTCAACAGGGCGTTGAAGTTCTCTTTCGACAGCCGCATCAGAATGCCGTCGGTTTCCATCGTGATGTTGGCATTGCGCTTGGCTTCCGAAAGCAGCGCCTCCTCGCCAAATGCGTCACCGTCCTTGAGCGTCGCCAGCACCAGGTCGGTACCGGTCTTGGAAGCGCGCGTCACTTTCGCGCGACCGTGCTTGATGATGTAGTAGAAATCGCCGTCATCGCCCTGCTTGATGACCACCTCACCGGCGCGCACCGGCATCTCCTGCATGCGCATGAACATTGCCTGGATATTGGCGGGCGGCACCTGCAGGAACGCCTGGGATTGCAGGATGCGCGTCATCCAATCGCAATCGGCGTCGTCTTCGCCCTCGCCAAGGACGATTTCATTGACCTCGATGCCCGACAACTGATCCCAGGTCAGCAAGATGTCCAGCAGATCGCTGTCGAAACGGGTGATCTTGCAGGCTGTCTTGGTGCGTGCCGTCTGCTTGCGCGGCTGGGTATTGGAAAGCGGATGTTTGGCGGCGTCGGAGCCACCACGCACAGTCGTCGAAGCGCCCGTTTCGTCGGCAAGAATGATTTCGCCTTCCAGCAGGTAGGTGGTTTTGCGATCGACGTCACCGGCCTTGAAGATGACCTTGCCGGGCGCGATTTCCTCGATGAAGGCCTTACCCGAAAGCTCCTGGAAGTTCTCCGAATTGAGCGCGTTGGGCGGGACCAGCGTCTTGAGGATGTTCTTGTCTACGAGTTGACCGTCTGCCATGGATTTTGACTGCTCGGATGAACGCCTGGGCTGCTTGTGAGAACTGCGGTCTGAAATTCCGCTGCGGCCTCGGTGCCGGGGTCGCCGCTGGAAAAAATCGCGGCATCGGCCTGCGCCATGACAGCCCGCCTGAAGCGCGATCACAATGCTTCATTGTATGCCGACACTATAAATCATGTGAACGGCTTTGTGGTCGCGACGTGCTGCGCCGCGCGCCTCATTCCGTGCATGCGGTGTCGCCCCGATCGACGACACCGCGCGTCACATTGCGGCTAGATGATGTAACCGCGTTCGTCGTGTTCCGCCAGATCTAGACCTTCCGTTTCGGTCTCGGGCGTCACTCGCAGCCCGACCAGGGCCTGCGTGAGCTTGAGCAAAATGAAGGTCAGCACACCGCAGTAGATAGCGACGGCGGCAATCCCGATCAGCTGTACCGAGATTTGATGCCCCAGCGTGACGCCGTCAGACAAACCTCTACCGCCCAGTTCTGCTGACACCACCACGCCCGCCAGCAGCGTGCCGAGAATGCCGCCGACGCCATGGACCGGGAACACGTCCAGCGAGTCGTCGATGCGCAGTACACGCTTGACGAGCTGGGTGCTGAAGTAACACACCACGCCGGCCGTCAGCCCGATCATGAGCGCGCCCAAAGGCCCGGCGACGCCGGAAGCCGGTGTGATCGTTCCGAGACCCGCCACCATGCCCGTGACGACACCGAGCACACTGGGCTTGCCGTGCTTGAACCATTCGATGGCCATCCACGACAAGGAACCCGCCGCCGCGGCAATGTGCGTGACCAGCATTGCCATTCCGGCGTCCCCATTGACCGCGACCGCGCTGCCGGCATTGAAGCCAAACCAACCCACCCACAGCATCGAGGCGCCGGTGACGGTCATGGTCAGGTTGTGTGGCGGCATGGCGGTCTGGGGAAACCCGCGGCGATTGCCGAGCAGCATGGCCGCCACCAGCGATGCGACTCCGGCATTGATGTGCACGACCGTGCCGCCGGCGAAATCCAGCAGCCCCATCTGCATGAGCCAACCATTACCCCACACCCAATGGCATACCGGCACGTAAACCAGCATCAGCCATAGCGAGCTGAAGACGATCACCGCGGCGAATTTCATGCGCTCCGCATAACCTCCCACCACCAACGCCGGCGTGATGATCGCGAACGTCATCTGGAACATCAGGAATATGGATTCAGGGATGGTGCCGGTGACACTGTCGCGCGTGATGCCGGCCAGCAGGAACTTGCCGCCGCCGATGAATTTGTTCCACTCGCCGCCGTCGCCAAATGCCAGTCCATAGCCCGCCACTATCCACAGCAACGTCACCAGACAGGTCACTGCGAAACACTGCATGAGTATGGATAGAACGTTCTTGCTGCGGACCAGACCGCCATAGAACAAAGCAAGGCCAGGCAAGGTCATGAACAGCACGAGGGCCGTGGACGTCAACATCCAGGCGCCGTCGCCACTGTTGACGCCGTCGGCACGCGCCACCCACGGCAGGGTTGCCAAAAAAAGCCCGAGCAGAATCCGCGACATGGAAGTCCTCCCCCAATTTCATCTTGTTATTTACGGCTCACCGCTGCCGTGCGACTGGCAGATTTCATAGGTGAGGCCATCTGCGAGGATGACGCGCCGCGAGTCGAGCCACTTGACTGGTCCGCCCGCAAGAAATTCACGAACATCGCCCACACGGATTTCATCCGCGTACCATGGAACTGCCCAGGTTCCACGGGCGCTGATCAATCCTTCAATGCAATTTGCTCCACGACTCGCCCCATGGAGGGGTCGGTCACGAAAGCTTGTTATTCAGATCCCGCCATCCGCCAGGAAGGGACGGCAGAGAAAGACACAGAGGCAAAGCCTCAAAGCGCTTCCGTACCGGTTTCGCCCGTGCGGATGCGCACCACTTCCAGCAACTCAGTGACGAAAATCTTGCCGTCGCCAATCTTGCCCGTGCCGGTCGCCTTCTTGATCGCTTCGATGACCGCATCGACCTGGTCGTCGGCAATCGCGACCTCCAGTTTGGATTTGGGAAGAAAATCGACGACGTATTCAGCGCCGCGATAAAGTTCGGTGTGACCCTTCTGACGTCCGAATCCCTTGACCTCGGTCACGGTCAGTCCCTGGATGCCGATTTCCGACAAAGCCTCGCGAGCATCGTCGAGTTTGAACGGTTTGATGATCGCAGTGACCAGTTTCATTGAAGCATTCCTCGTCGCCTTTTCGGCGGCCGGAGCCTGCGGCCGGCTAGCGGCCGCAGGCGGGTTCGGGAGACTCTAACTCGTGTAAGGATAACGGCTCGTCAAGCGAGCGGAAACGGGCGCTGTCTTACCAGACGCTCGATACCGCGAACACAACGCCTTCGCACATACCAGCCTTACCCGTGACGTCGGTGCAACCACCGTCAGCATCGTTCCACGACAGATTGAGGTTGAGCTTGCCGACAGCCTTGCTCACACCGACGGAGTAATGGACATAGTCATAACCGTCGATGGCACCCGTGGTCTTGTCACCTTCGACCGTCAGATAACCGACCGTGACCGACAGACCGAGGTCATACGGCAGGGTTGCTCCGAGGGTACCGAAGCCATAAACACCGTCGCCGTCTTCGCCAAAGTATTCGGGCGAGTAGTACACGCCACCCTTGACGGTCGGGCTATAGGTTACGCCGGTAAACGCATAGTTGGTCTTGAAATAGACTTCCGCGTAGTTGTATTCCGCGCCAGCGGTCGTGACCACGCCGTTCTTGATGAGCTTGCCGTCTTCATTCTGGCCGGGGTAGGAGTAGTAGATACCGCCCACATCCCAGCCCACGCCGTTGGCCAGGGCACCGGCGAAGCCGCCGTAGTAGTCCAGTTCCACCGATGCGCGGTTGTTGGTGCTGATAGCCGGGCTATTGGGCACAGCCAATTCCACATTCGAGGCCCAAGCGCCGGCATAGAAACCGACCGGAGTGTACTGGTAGTCGAAACCACCCTGGATGGCCGGGCCATTGTCGG
>Ga0208492_1001063_pt1 | contig 19324 bp, 4 predicted proteins | sample Subbioar_CSW14AB_FD_184820 | JGI IMG/M metagenome (GOLD analysis project Ga0208492, IMG submission 184820) | Serpentinite rock and fluid subsurface biosphere microbial communities from McLaughlin Reserve, California, USA - CR12Mar_CSW14AB (SPAdes) | ecosystem: Environmental > Terrestrial > Deep... | reverse complement strand
TTGCTTCGGCTCGGGGTCGAGGACCGACTTTGGCCCCTATTGAAAATGTCTCCTGACCCTCGCTGCCGAAGCTACATCATCGACCGCCTCGGACCGATGGGTTGTCCCGCGGATGTTCTCTTGCGCCGGCTATCGAAAAAGGAAAAAGACTTCACGGCTCCCTTATTGCTTGCCCTCGGCAGATATGACGAACTGATGCTTCCCGCGGCAAAACGAGCCGCCTTGACCGCGACGATCATGGAGTTATACCGCACGGACAACAGCTCAGAGGTCCACTCCGCCGCCAGGTGGCTGGCGGGCCATTGGGGACAACAATGCAACGATGTCGAGCTAAAAGACAACATCGAGCCAAAAGGTAAGAACCCGAGTCGCCGTTGGTATGTGAATTCCGAGGGGATTACCATGATCCGATTTCAAGCTCCCGGGACATTTACCATGGGTACGCCGGCGGACGCACCGGACTGGACTCTGCTTGAAACCCAACATCAAGCAACGATCGACTATGATTTCGATGTGGGCATGACGGAGGTAACGGTAGGTCAATTCCGCAGATTCCTCCAAGATCCCAAGATAAGAGACAATAAGGATCTCGTATCAACTCCTCCCGGCGCCTCTCCAGACACGCCTATGGCAGGTGTTCCCTGGTTCCAGGCCGTGGCCTATTGCAATTGGTTGAGCGAAAAGGACGGAATTCCCAAAGAACAGTGGTGCTACGAGCCCAATGCCGAAGGGAAATACTCGATCGATATGAAGATCTCTCCAGGGTACCATCGCCGCAGAGGTTACAGGTTGCCCACGGAAGGAGAATGGGAGTACGCGTGCCGCGGCGGCGCGGCAACGAAACGATGCTACGGCGACGCGGACGAGTTACTACCCCGGTATGCCTGGTTTTCGGTCAATTCTTCCGAGAAGAAATGGCCGGTTGCCACACTGAGGCCGAATGCCTACGGCCTATTCGACATGCTTGGCAACGCCACCGAATGGTGCCAGGAAAGGGTATACACCCACGACGATCACCCAGGCGGCTGGAAAATGGGCGAAACGGTACAGAACGACAAGCGAGCCATCAGAAGCAGTCACAGTCTTTGCTATGCTCGACTCTGCAAATCGGCGAAACGCTGGTCTGATGCGCCGTTCACACGCGAATCCGCTGGTTTCCGTTTGACGCGAAGTTCGCCGTAATGCTTCGTGACAAGTTTGCTCTTGGCGGAATAATCGCCTAGGCTCTTGGCCGGCCCGCGCTACTTTTGGAACTGGAAGAAGGACCGCCCAAGGGAGAGGACGATTCAGAAGTTCCCGATGGATCCGGAGCTCTCGAATTGGAGGAGAAACCGCTAGAAAACGAAGAGGAAGAAGAGGACACCAAGCTGGACGACGGAAAGCAATAAGGGGAATCCTGCCCCTCCGAGAACCCCAAGGTGTTGCCTGGCACGGGAAAGCGGGACAATGATGAACCGAGCGAAGAACGGCTCTTGACCAATGACGAACTTGATGACTCAGCCATTTTACATCCTCTCAATAATAGAACCTAACAATAGCCAATTTCAATTACAGGCACTCAAACAGCATGACCAAAGACTTGTATTCAGCGCGGTGACCAATTCCTGCCCAAATACATCCTTGACCGCAGCCTGAACGCTCTCCAATTGATAGTCATCTCCCAGGATGATCCCCCCCGGGGCGAGCACCTTGCGCGCGACGACGCAGTCGGCGATCACGGGCTTGTACCGATGGTCGCCATCGATGAAGACGACATCGGGCGCATGACTCAAATGAACCGAAATGTCTTCGCAGGGCTCCACTGTGTGCAACCGGATCTGATTTTCCAAGCCAAAGCGAGCGACATTTCTTTGGGCTTCTGCGAGCGTCGCGTGGTCGCCAGGGTAATCCGGAGAGGGAGCATAAATGTCGAACGTATCGACGTGACAATCATACCCATGTGACTTGAGGATCAAGCAAAGCGCGACGGCGGTCCGCCCGTATTGAGTTCCCACTTCTAGGATCTGTAATTTCTTTTTTCCTGTCGATTCGAAATGATCACGAATGGTCTGGCCGAGGAGCTCGCAGTGAGGCTTGATCAACGAACCTTTGATGTTCTCGTAAGCCAGAGCTTCAAATTCTCCTCCCACCCAGGCCCAGGCTTCATTCACCGATGGCGACGGGTACCGGCGCGTCCAGACCTTTTCACCTCCGGCGCCATGCCAAATGTGCTGTTCATGCCCGTTGGCGGCATTGATCCAAATCTTGCGCTCGGTATCGAAGGACAGATCATCGGCCCGGAACCAGGTCGGGTTCCAGTTCGCCGCGTCTTCCTTGACAAATGCAATGGAGTCCAGGAGGTGATGCTTGGCCACCAGGGCTCGCAGAACTCCCTGATCGGCAAACGAACCGGAATAGGTGTAGTGATAACAACTGTCGATATAGAAACTGAATTCGGTCATCAACCGGCGCAAGCCGGGACCATTGACATAAAACACAATGCCCGCGTTGAAGGCGAACAGGTTCGGGTCGAAATCGGCTGGTTTGGAGATTCCGTAGAGCGCTTCCAAATGATCGAGCGTTTCCGTGCCGTCGTCGAATCCGATGACCGTGTCCGCCGCGGGATACCGCAAAAAAATCTCATCGATTTTGGATAATAGAAAGGCATCCGAATCGATATGGACGATCAAAGGCGCCTCAAGCACGCAGGCGCAATACGCCGTGCAGTGCGCCTTGACATTGAGTGGATGCAGGTGGTGAACCTTGTCGACGGAAAAATCGCTTCGCTCCAGGTGATGCGGAAGGTCGGGCAGGAGCTGAAACTTCTCGTGGTAGAAATGCTTCATGTCGGACAGAAACGAATCCGATTGCATCAAGGGGCGGCGCCAACTCTCAATCTCGTCAAAATGGTGGTATTCCGCGCCGTGGGCACGGCAAAAGGCAGCGACCTCGTCGCTGCGCTCTTCAAAAAAGACAACGATGCGCGCTTCGTCGAGAGAATAGAGCCTGCGGATGGAGGTGATGAGGCCTTTCAGCCCGTGCAGGAAGCCCTCGTTCGCACAGGTCGTAAAGCAGAGTTGAGTCACAGGGATCCTTTTTCTCGACAAGAACGAAGCTACCCGGCGATCGCGACTTGCCTCGGCTCCGATTCGCCCTGGCGAAGATAATTCAATGCCCCTCCCTGGTAATAAAGCTCCACGGCGCGGATGACATCGTGGGCGCCGATCATATCCAGGCACCGCGGCAAGACGACGGTTCTCGAAATGCGCACCGGCTCGACGCAGAGGTTTTCCGGCTTATCTTTCTCGTCCCCGTCTCCCACCGGCTGACAGCGAGATTTCCAACAACCCCCGTTGTCGCAGCACATCAAGGCGCCGTTGGTTTCCAAAAAACGGTGGTGGGGATATTTCTCCCATTGGGAGGGTTCTCGGCCGCCCGCCACCACCACGCAGGCGCGGTTCTTCGGCCGGCCGGGTTTGACCTCGACCGCGGCCGCCAAATGCATGGCGAAGGTCACGGGGCAGATGACGCCGCTGGCGTGATACATCAGACGCGTGAACTGGCGGATGTCGGTTTTTCCCACCAGATCGATCACGCCATTCAGGCGCGGATGAAAGTGATTCACCTCACCGCACTGAACAAATTGAATGCGGCCCGCGAAATGATCCACGACCTCTTGATAGCGACCTGGATCCCACCATTTCGCCGTGAAATCGTACTTGCCCCCGGCCATGAGAATCCAGAACTCTTCCTTCCAGCCGATGGCCGCTTCTTCCACCTGGCTCATCCACGATTTTTCCTGGGGCGACAGGTGAATATCCCCCCGGAATTTCGTGGCGGGGATTTTCAGGCCAAGCACCTCTTCCAAATGCCGCACATAGCCATGAATGAAGTGGAGCGCCCCCTCGTTGCTTTCGTGGATCAGATCATACCGCATCGCGATGACCTCCACCTCGGGGTCGCTTTCCGATAGCGGAGTCAGATAAGGATTGTTTTCCCAGAGCTGGCTGGCGCTCGTCCTCACATCGGTGAGGAATTGGTCGGGATACGCGAGATGCAAATCGCGCACCGCCGCGGTCATCATGACGATGTCGCCGGGACTGAGGTTGCAGGTTAAAAGCAACTTTCGTGGCAAACTGGACTCTTTCTCGTTTGCGACAACCAGATGTAGCAATAATAACACCGTAATTGACACGGCAGCGCAGACTGGGCGGACCCATTGCCCTTCGTTGCCGGCAAGAGCGATACAACCGTACTTTCCAGCAGTTTCGTTCCAGGCGTTACCCGGGATTTCATTCGGCGGTTTTCGACGCGCGGTAGCTTCGCGCAGCAACGCTACGATTCTTAAGGTCGATCATTTCGCGATGGCCCGGCGGGATTGGCCATTTTCTCACTTCGCAAATCTCGAATAGGGATAATCTTAAGGCCGAGGGGTGATTTGAGGTACAAGGAGAGATCCGGGCAATAACGAAAAATGCCATCGCTCGCGAGGGATCCAAATCCAAGCAGCATTTCGTGCCGCAGCAGTCCGAACGAAAAGAGTGCCGAGCCAGAAGTCCGAGGTTCTACAATGGCGAGACCGCTCCCCGGCGAGGTCAAGCGCCGCCGGACGGTCCGCCAAGGTGGGTGAATGCGTCAGGAACCACCATGCCCTCGTTCAAGCCAGCGGCTCTCCGTCCTCAGCTGCCGTGTAAGTTAACGACTTCTCAAACAACCTGTTCAGCGCATTCTACGCAGTTTCCATACAGCTGCGGCGCCCTCACGCTCATTATCTCGGGAAATCAGGCAGATTCCCTGTTTAAGGTCGCAATACCCGCCTTCTTTTCTTCTCGCACAATGAACACTTCCGAACACTCTCTCGTTACATTTAGACGTGAGAAAACAATCCGCAAGCGACGACTGCCGCCAGCGGGCGGTCCACCCATCCAGGTTTCTAACCACCAGGAAAGATACCGTAACAGTCTCTGCACCTTAAAGACGGCTTCTCACCAAATCTGACGAATCCCCTTCAGGAGTTTCCGTGATGTCCTTGTCTTCCTTTTTCCGATTTCTGCGCCGTCCGACCTTTCGAACCCACATCAAAGAACGTCCAGCAAGGCCCCGGACACGCTTTACGCTGGAATTCCTCGTCCTGGAAGATCGCTGCGTGATGTCAGTGTTTACGCCGCTGCTCCCCATGGAGGGCACGAAACAAGGAGAGGAGAAAGGTTTGAACTCGGTGGTTTACACTCCGGAGGGAGATAAGGGATTCAATCAAGCGAATTTGCCGGAGAAAAAACTGGTCACGATCCAGAACAATAGCAGCACCGTCGTTTACCCGATTTTCTATGGCGCCAATTCCACGGTAGATAAAACCGCGGGGCAGGTCGTGCGAATCACGCTCGATAAAGTCGGCTCGGGTTTTAATACGAAAAACAAAGAAGAGCTTTGGCCAAAGGTCGTGATCACCAACCTTACCCGGTCCATTCCCGAGGCTGACCGCGCGGTTGCCAAAGTGAAGGTGGACGGCGACGGCCATTTGTACGGCCTGGAACTCGTAAGCGGCGGGAAAGGCTACGATCCGAACGACAAGTTAGAGGTCACATTCGACGACAGCGCCAATGGCAATCAGGGCAAGGGTGCAACGGCCGAGGCATTTATTAGCAAGTACGACAAAACCTACGCCTTGTATGACCCCATGGATGGTAGAAATCAGACCTACCGGGGTTACATCGGCGAGAAAAACAGCGAAGGAAAATACGAGTTGGGGCTTTTGCCCGGACATCAGGCGACGGTGCAGCTACCGATCGCATTTTGGGACGGAGGCCGGCTCTATTTCGCAACCAATGGGGCCTTGCCGCTTCAAAGGGCAGATGATCCCGGCAACCCGCTGCAAAACAACAAGGAATGGTTTTTCGACCCCGCCCAACCTTCGTATGTCGTCGCTCCATCGGATTCCGAGCACCCAACGCCTTACAGTGCCAACTTTCCCGATCCCGTCACGGACGAGGCCAACGAAAACGCCATGGTACTTTGGTACCACAATCCGGCCGAAGCCAACGATTTCGGTTTCGGTACTCCGGCGCAGCTAACGGAAATGACCTTCCGCGATCCCAAGCAGTTCCATATCGCACCCGACATGCCGGGACGCGAGGTCGACATGATCGTCAATTATGACGTGTCCTATGTTGATAGTCTGGCCATGCCGGCCGCGATGGAGGGGACGAACGTTCCCTTGCGCGGCGGGCCCAAGGATGCCAAGGACCTCGCGCCAGGCCAATTTGCCTGGCTCGGCTCCGACATGAGCGTTACGGAAATGCAGCAATACATTGCTGCTTTCACCACCGTCAACGTCACCCCCAAGGCGGGAGAATCCGGGCCGAACGGCCTAGGCACCTATTTTGGCGGCCTTGGCTACGACCAGTATTACATGCCCCCTGAAAATGCTGCTGGCGGCAAAATCCTCACCGTTCGCAACCTGAAAGACCAACGCGTCCAACTCATTGTCCCCGTCTCCGGGGCGCTTCACGAAGGCAGCACCATCGTCATCGATGGGGTGAAAGGGCAGACCGAGCTCAACAACACCTGGGTGATCACCGAGGTTGCCAGCAGCTCCACCGAAACGAATTTCTTTTTGAAGGGCGTCGTGGGCAACGGCGAAAACTCGACCGGCGGCACCTACGCGGCGAAATCGACTGCCGTTGCGCTTCAGAAACTCCCCGCCGGCTACCAGGTGATCTCCGACTCGGCGAACCAAAATGTTCAATCGGGCTTCGATGCGACCAAGTACTCGCTCGTAAGCGGCGGCACCAAAGTCACCGTGGACACCTTGGGAACCGGCGACGCGACCGCCGGTTCGGCGGAGATCAAGAAGGTCAATGCCGACCAGGCGGCACTGCTCGTGCCGGGAATGTTGTGGTCGCCCATCAACACCCCCGGGCCAGATGGCAAGCCCTATTTCCCAAATGGCACCACGATCGCCAAGATCATCCCCGGCACGCCCGGGAATAATGACGCGACGATCGTCATGACCAACCCCGCCAACTTCCCCAGGTCGAAGGAATCCTGGACGTATAGCGGCTCGCAGTTTGCTTCGAATGAAGGGGAGATCGCCGCGAACGGCAACAAGATCACCAAGCTTGATCCAAAGGTGGGGATCTACTTGCGGCCAGGGATGCTGGTCATAGGAGACCAGATTCCCGCGGGCACCTACATCGATACCGCACCGGGCAGCATCTCCGCCGACTTCACGGAGATCACACTGACCAAAAGCATTGGAACGACCAAGTCCACGGGCCCTTACACTTTCACCGGCGAATCCTACTCCTATGTGGTGCGCAAGTTGATCGATGTCTGGTACGGTTGGGCCGATTATTATGTCAGGCAATTGAATGACTCGGGACCAAACCAGGCGCCGAGCGGATCATTCTCGGGAACCACGACCGCCAATAAGAATCGGGAAGATCAAAACTCCCTCCTCCTCAAGATCACCGAGGGATCCTTCAACATGGATCTGTTACGGGTCGGCGACGTTGTCACCGGCACCGCGGGCACCCTCGCCCCCAACACCAGCGACGACCCGAGTCTGAATTACACCATTACGAAGATCAATAAGACGGCAAGAACCGTGGAGCTGAGCCTGCCCGTGGCCGTGAGGGACGCCACGTCCGCCGTGTTCTCTTTTGCCCCGCCCAAATACATTGTCCGGTCCAAGGATGCGCCGATGGCGCCTGGCACCGCGGGCACGATTCCCTACACGCTCGATTTTTCCTCTGGCACTGCCGCCCAGCAAAAGTCCTCTCTGGACTTTGCCCGAACGGTCTACGACGTGATGCAGAGCTTTAGTCTCCTGATCGACCCGGATACGTTGATGAGCCGTTCCGCCTTGCTTTTGAGATACTCGATTGGCGGCAACGTCGGCAGCTTTACCACGAACGACGAATTTGCCAACAGGACTGGCCGCCACACCACGCTGCCGCATGACCGGACGCACGTGGAACTGCGCGACGAAATCAAATCGATTCTGCGTGGTGTTTTTGACTTCCTTGACCCCACGGTGGCCGATCCAGTCAACTGGTATCCCGACCCGGCCGTGCCAACTCCCGGCGCCACCCTCGATAAAGGCAGCGGACCAAAATCGATCGACTTCGGGGTTTACAACCTCAATCCCTATGTGTGGTTCGTCCACACCCAGCTCAAGATGTCAGGCTACGGCTTCTCGCTTGACGACGATGTCGCCAACACCACGGCCAACACGAGCTCGATTGAAATCGCCTTTGGAGGCAACGCCTACACGGCCCCCGTAAACACCACCAAGCCCCCTCCCGATCCCGTCGCGCCGGACCTTGTCAACCTGGAAGCTTACACCGGCGGCGCCAAGTTCGGCACACAACAAAGCCAGGGATTCATCCAGGGCAGTAAGGTGACCCCCCGGGATTTCCCCGGGGAAACCAGGATTTCCGGCCTCAGCCTGGAGGTCGTGCTGAAGCTGGTGGCTTCGACCAAGTCTTCCGACCCGATCGGCGCCTTGATCACCGGCCTGGGACTGCCTCCGGGAGTGACCATCGCTCACACAACGCCGCTCAACCCGGTGAATAAGGTGGACCAAAGCTGGGTCACATTCAAGACCCCTGAAAACTGGACTCCCCCGGTGGACGATCAACCTCTCACCCAGTTCACTTTTTCGGGCTTCAAGACGCAATTGCCTCAAGATGTCACACCGACCACCACAACCGGGAAGCCCGGCAGCACGGTCGCGATCAAGGGCCGCGGCTTCAACGGAGTCCTGGGAGTCACCTTCAATGGCATTCCCGCCACCATGATCCAGGGAGCGATCACGGGCATTGTCAACGACAACGGGGCGCTCGTCACGATCAAAACCTCGAACACCAAGGGCCTCATCGAAGGGGACACGATCACGATTAGCGGCATGACAGGTCAGAAAGCGCTCAATCGCCAGTGGATCGTCACGAATGTCGTGGGCGACAAATCCTTCCAGTTGAAAGGCAGCAGCGGCAGCGGCGATGTTTCCAGCGGCGGCACCTGGATCGCCGCTACCGATTCGTCGATCAAGGTCATCGTGCCAAGTTATCAGGAAAACAAGAACGGCACGACCTACCCAGGGCCCACGGGAAAGGTCGGCGTTCGAACCCCCTCCGGCACCAATTACAGTTCCCTTTTCTTCACCATTGGCAATCCAGGAAATCCCACGTTCTCCGGCATCGGTCAGCCGGGAAGTTCCACCGCGAGCGGCTCGCTCAAGTCCACCGTCACGCTTTATGGCAGCGGCTTCTCGGGCACAAGCGCGGTGACCTTCGACGGATCGACCACGCCCGTCGATGTGTACTCAGCGAATCCCACGGGAACGGAACTGAAGATCACCATTCCCGACGATGCCGGCGGCACGGGCACCTTCACCCTCACCGTGGGCGGCACCACCTACACGAGCACCGGGTACACCTTCACGGTCAACAAGCCGGTCATCGCGGCCTCCAACCCCTTCACGCCGGATAGCGGCCCTGTCGGGACCGTCTTCACCATCAAGGGAAGCGGGTTCACCGGGGCCGACGATCCCGATACGGGTGGCGTGACCGTCAATGGGACGCCGGCCACCCACGTCACCGTAATCGACGACAAGACCATCACCGTGCGCGTCGCCGCCGGTACGAGTTCCGGAATGGTCGTGGTCAAGACGGCGGCGGGCTCAGGCGACAGCGGTTCGAACCCGTTCAACGTCACCGCCTACCAGACGCCGACCATCGCCTCCGCCACGCCCAACCCGGCTTCCGTGGGTGCCACGATTCGACTGACGGGTACCAACTTCACCGGTGTGAACCAGGCAGGAGGCGGAATCACCTTCGGTGGCGTTGCGGCCACGGTCATCAAGGTGATTGACAATCAGAACATCGATGTGGAGGTGCCGGCCGGTGTTACCCCCGGTTCGGCGCCCATTATCGTCACCAATCCGGGGCCCCTCAGCAGCGCCCCCTTCGCTTTCACCGTGATCGCCGCGACGAAACCGGTCATTGTGTCGTTCTCACCAGGATCCGGGGAAGTCGGCGATCGCGTCACGATCCAAGGCAGCGGCTTCACCAAGGCGACCAAGGTGTTGTTCGGCATCACTCAGGCCGGCTTCACCGTTCAGGATGACGGCACGATCACCGCCACCGTACCGGCCGGCGCCGTAACGGGACTGATCACGGTCAGGAATGACCTTGGCGAGGGCACAAGCTCCACCAGCTTCGTGGTGGGAGTTCAGCCGGACATCAAGTCCTTCTCGCCAGAGAGCGGTGCGGCGGGTACCGAAGTCAAGCTCTTCGGCAAAGGCTTCACCAGTGTGACTCACGTGAAGTTCAACGGCGTGGATGCCACCAAGTTCACCGTGACGGACGACGACGAGATGACCGCCATCGTGCCGATCGGTGCCACGACGGGGCGGATTAGCGTCTCCACATCAAGCGGCCACGCCACCGAAAGCGACAAGGATTTCACGGTCACGACAATCGTGAAACCAACAATCGATTCTTTCTCGCCAGAGAAGGGTCCAACCGGAACCAAGGTCACGATCAAGGGCACGGGGTTCACCGGCACGAGCAAGGTGACTTTCAACGGACTCGCGGCTTCCGATTTCAAAGTCGTCGACGATAAAACGCTCGAAGTCAAAGTACCCAACCTGGCGACGACCGGCCTCATCGGCGTCACCAACGCCGCCGACACGGGTTTCAGCCAGAAGAACTTCGTTGTCGAATCGGCGAATGTACCGGCCGCAATCACGGTCGTTTCGGGCAGCCCGCAAAGCACTCCCCTCAACACCGCCTTCGCGGCACCGCTCAAGGTCAAGGTGACCGACAGTAGCGGCGCCCCACTTGGCGGCATCAATGTTACTTTCACCGCGCCGGCCGGCGGCGCCAGCGGCAAGTTCGCCACCGGCGGCACCACCGTGACGGTCCCAACCGACGCGAGCGGTATCGCCACCTCCCCGACCTTCACGGCAAACGGTGTAAGCGGCGCCTACTCGGTTATGGCCAATGTCACCCCCGCACTGTCGGCGCCCGCCACGTTCGCGCTGACGAACACGAAGGCCGACGTCAATCAGACCTATATCGAGGCGCTCTTTACGGCATTCGTCAATCGCAAGCCAACCGAGGCCGAGATGAGCCAGTGGCTGGGCGTGCTAAACACCAGGGGCCGGGCAGCAGCGGTCGATGGAATCATGCGCACGACGGATGCGGCCACGCGGGTGGTGGCATCGTTGTTCCAGCGGATGCTCAACCGCACCGGCGGCGATCAAGCGACCTGGATCAACAAACTCGTGAGTGGTGTGAGCATTGATCTCGTGATCGCGGGCATCGCCGGCACGAACGATTTCGCCGCGCGCGCCAAGGAGCTTTACCCCAGCGCTTCCACCAACGATGCTTTTGTGAAGGCATTGTTCTCGATTCTCATGAACCGTGAGGCCACTTCGGCGGAGATCGCCAATTACTCCCGCCGCGTGACCTCGCTTGGCCGTGAAGGTGTGGCCAAGCTGATCGTGGTGCTGCCCGAGTTCCGAACTGGGGCCGTTCGCACCTTCTTTGGCGACCCAACGCTGAAACCTCTACCCTATCAGCCGTTCTTCCTCAACCTGCTGCAGCGCAAAACGGCGCCGACCGCCGCGGAATTGGATACCTGGGTGAAGAGCGGACAGGGTCTTTCGGCGATCGAAGCCGCCTTCGCGGCAAGCGAAGAGTATTTCAAGCTTGTCACCGGTTCATCGGCGCCGACCAGTCTCGTTTCCTCGAGTCAACCTCGCGTGATCCGAAAAACAGGCGGCTGATCAGCCGCCCGTTCAATGGGGTCAACCGGATATCGAGGTGCCGTGAAACGTTCTTAGAACGCGGTAACAGGCGCCATAAGACGACCCTGGCCGGCATCTCGCCGGATCAGGGTCGTTTCGATTTTTGCCGCTCTCTGGCCTGCAGATGCACCACCCGTATGAGCCTTGTCCCATTCGACAAACAAATCTGCCTTTCGAAATTATAAATCTCTTCGTTCTCGCACCGAAACTTGCGCGCCGCTTTCAGGTAAAATCCGAATCTCTTCCTTGATCCGGGAATCTTCTGGCTATCGAGATATTCCCGCAGAATGAACTTTCGGGCGTCTGGATGTATCTCGATGTGTGAGGCCGGAGTGACCTCTCCGATTTTTTCTCGCACAGTGAACCATTTTGCCCATTCCCCCGTTATATTTAGATGTGCCATAGGAAAGGTCGAGCGACCGGCGCCGCCGGTTGGTTAACACCATTCTCTTGCCTCGAGCCCCGCGCCCAGGCTTGTGATCGCCTGGAAAACGCAGCAGCACTGTTTTCCCCTGGAAGGCCGACGGGTCATCAAATCCCACACATCATCCTCTGGAGTCCCCAGGATGCCTTTGTCTCTTTTTTCGCGTTTTCTTCGTCGTCCAATCTTGCGAACTCATGTCAATGACCGTCCCGTAAAGCCCCGTGCAAGGTTCACGCCAGAGTTCCTGATTCTGGAAGACCGGTGCGTGATGTCGGTATTCACGCCAATGCTGCCGATCGAGGGCACCAAACAGGCAGAGGGCCTGAATTCGGTGGTCTACACCCCAGAAATGGATCCCGGCTTCAATCAAGCCAACTTGCCGGCCAAAAAGCTGGTGACCATCGAGAACAATAGCAGCAGCGTCGTCTATCCGATCTTCTATGGCGCCAATTCCACGAACAATTTGACCGCCGGGCAGGTGGTCCGGGTAACGCTTGACAACCCCGGGTCGGGTTACAACACCACCAACAATCCATCGCTTTGGCCCACGGTGAAAATCACCAACCTCACCCGGACGCCGCTCAACGCCGCCACCGCCAAAGTCAAGGTCGACGGCCTCGGCCATCTCTATGGCCTCGAACTCATTGGTGGTGGGGCCGGCTACCAGCCAGGCGACCAGCTCAAGGTCGAGTTCGACGACAGCGCCAACGGCAACAAGGGCAGCGGTGGGTCTGCGTCCGCGTTTGTCAGCCAGTACGATTCCTCTTATGCCTTGTACGACCCCAAGGATGGTAAGAACCAGACCTACCGGGGCTATGTCGGTGAGATGAATGGCAGCGGGCAATATGTATTGGGCCTCTTGCCCGGCCACCAGGCCACGGTGCAGGTGCCCATCGCCTTCTGGGACGGCGGCCGTCTTTACTTCGCGACCAATGGACCGGTGCCGCTCTCAAGCGCGACGGACCCCGGCAATCCCTTGCAAAACAACACGGAGTGGTTTTTCGACTCGACCAAGCCATCTTATTTGGTGGCTCCCACCGAATCGGATGACACCCCCCTCTACGGCGCCAACTTTGAAGACCCCGTCACCAAATACGCCAACGATGACGCCGTCATCTTGTGGTATCACGATCCCGTCAAAGCCAACGATTTCGGGTTCGGCACGCCCGCGCAACTGACGGAAATGACCTTCCGCGACCCCAAGCAATTCCACATCGCTCCGGACATGCCGGCTCGAGAACTCGACACGATCATCAATTACGACGTGTCGTATGTCGACAGCCTGGCCATGCCGGCATCGATGGGGGGGACCAACGTCCCGCTACGCGGCGGGCCCGATAACGCCCCCGATCTCGACCCGGGCCAATTTGCCTGGCTCGGCTCGGACATGAGCGTCACGGAAATGCAGCAGATCATCGCTGCCTTCACCACGACCAATCTTACGGCATCGGCGGGAGTATCCGGCCCCAACGGCCTCGGCACCTACTTTGGCGGCCTTGGCTACGACCAGTACTACATGCCCCCCGACAACAGCCCAAGCGGCGGGATCATGAGCATCAGCAACCCCAGCGCCGGAACGGTCCAACTCGTCGTCGGCGTTGCGGGTGGGCTTCACGAAGGCAGTTCCATCACCATTAGCGGCGTGACGGGGCAGACCTCGCTCAACGGCACCTGGACCATCACCAATGTCACCAGCAGTCTCACCGTCACCAATTTCAGTTTGAAGGGCATTACGGGGAATGGGGTGGCCTCAAGCGGCGGCAACTATGTGGCGGACACGACCGGTGTCCATCTGCAGAAGCTGCCCGCCGGCTACCAGGTGATTGCCGACTCGGTCAACCAGAATGTTCAGTCGGGTTTCGATGCGACCAAGTTCTCACTGATCAGCGGCGGCACCAAGGCCAACGTCGAAACGGTGGGAACCGGCGTCTCCACGGCCGGCTCGGACAGAATCACCGGCGTTAGCGCCGCCCAGGCCGCGTTGCTCGCGCCGGGAATGCTCTGGTCGCCGGTCAATACGGACGGGCCGAACCCCAAGCCCTACTTCCCCAACGGCACCACCATCGCCGAAATCATCCAGGGGACGCCCGGGCAGAACGACGCCATCATCGTCATGAGCAATCCCGCCAGCTTCCCCAGGTCGGGGCAATCCTGGACCTTCAGTGGTTCGCAGTTCGTATCGACGATGGGGGGCATTGCCGCGAACAGCAATCAAATCACCAATCTCGATCCGGCGGTGGGAATTTATCTGCGCCCCGGCATGCTCGTCACCGGCAAAGAGATTCCTCCCGGTACCTTCATCGACACCGCCCCTGGCAGCATTTCCGCGGACTTCAAGACAATCAAGCTGACGAAAAGCATTGGCGCGACCGCGTCCTCAGGCACTTACACCTTCACCGGCGCACCTTACTCGTACGTCGTCCGCAAGCTGATCGATGTCTGGTACGGCTGGGCCGATTACTACGTCAAGCAATTGAATAACGCGGGACCCAACCAGGCGCCCAGCGGAACCTTCCAGGGCACCACGACCGCCAACACGGGGCGCACGGACCAAAACTCCCTCCTCCTGAAGGTCACCGAAGGAGCGTTCAACCTGGATCTGTTGAGGGTCGGCGACGTGGTCACCGCGACCGCGGGTGCCCTCACCCCGAACACCAGCGGCGACCCGAGTCTGAATTACACCATTACGAGAATCAATAAGGGCGCCAGAACCGTGGAGCTCAGCCTCCCGGTGGCAGTGACCTCGGCCACGGCCGCAACCTTCTCCTTTGCTCCGCCCAAGTTCATCGTCCGTTCCGCGGATGCGCCGAGCGCACCCGGAACGGCGGGCACCATCCCCTACGCGCTCGACTTTTCCTCAGGAACAGCGGCACAGCAAAAGTCCGCGCTCGACTTTGCTCGTTCGGTCTATGACGTGATGCAAAGCTTCAGCCTGCTTTTGGACCCGGAAACGCTCCTGAGCCGTTCCGCGCTGCTCTTGCGGTATTCCATTGGCGGAAATGTCGGCAGCTTTGAGACGAACGATGGCTTCTTCAACCAGACCGGCCGCCACACAACCTTGCCGCACGACCGGACTCATGTGGAGTTGCGCGACGAAATCAAATCGATTCTGCGCGGCGTTTTCGATTTCCTCGATCCCACGGTTGCCGATCCGGTCCACTGGTATCCCGACCCGGCCAAACCGACCCCCGGCGCCACGCTCGACACCGGCGCCGGCCCAAAACCGATCGACTTCGGGGTTTACAACCTCAACCCTTATGTGTGGTTCGTCCACACGCAATTGAAGATGTCGGGCTATGGCTTCTCGCTGGACGACGATGTCGCCAACACCACGGCCAACACGAACTCGATTGAGGTCGCCTTTGGGGGCAACGCCTACACGGCCCCCGTTAATACCACGAAGACCCCCGCCGACCCTCCCGCCCCGGACCTGGGAAACCTCGAGGCCTACACCGGCGGCGCCCGCTTTGGTACCCAGCATAGCCAGGGGTTCATCCAGGGCAGTTCCTCGCAGCAGGACTTCCCCGGCGAGACCCGGATTTCCGGACTTGCGCTCGATGTCGTGCTGAAATTGACGGCTTCGACCAATCCTTCCGACCCGATCGGAGCCTTGATCACCGGCCTGGGCCTTCCCGCGGGAATCACGGTGCGTCACGTCACGCCATTGAACCCGGTGGATGGCAAGGACCAAAGCTGGATCACCTTCAAGACGCCCGATGGCTGGACGCCCCCGAAAGACGATCAGCCACTTACTGAGTTCACGATGTCGGGCTTCACCACGAAATTGCCCGAAAATGTCGCCGCGACCGTATCGAGCGGGGCGCCGGGAAGCGTGGTCACCATTACAGGTACCGGCTTCGCGGGAGTCCTCGGGGTGACCTTCAACGGCATCCCGGGCACCCTGATCCAGGGCGCCATCACGAGCATTGTCAATCCGAGCGGTGGGTTGATCACCATCAACACCGCGAAGACGGACGGACTGGTCAATGGGGAAACCATAACCATCAGCGGCGTGATTGGCCAGACGACGATCAATCGCCAGTGGGTGGTCACGAATGTCGTGGCCAACCAATCGTTCCAGCTCATGGGCAGCAGTGGAAACGGCATCGCCTCCAGCAACGGCAACTGGCTCGTGGGCACCGATTCGTCCCTCAAAGTCATCGTGCCAAGCTACATCACCAACAAAGATGGCACCACTCACCCAGGCCCCAGCGGAAGGATCGGCGTCCGTACGCCTTCCGGCACCAACTACAGCACTCTCTACTTCACCATCGGCAGCACGGGCACCCCCACCTTTTCCGGCATCGGCCATCAGGGAAGCTCCACGGCAGATGGATCTCTCAAATCGACCGTGACGCTCTTCGGAACCGGCTTCGGCGGCACCAGCGCGGTCATCTTCAACGGCTCCTCGACGCCCATCAACACCTTCTCCGCGAACCCTTCGGGCACCGAGTTGAAGATCTTGATTCCCATCGGCGCCAGCGGCACGGGAACCTTCTCGATCACCGTGGGCGGTACCACCTACACGAGCACCGGTTATACGTTCACCGTCAGTCAACCGGTGATTGCCGCTACCGATCCCTTCAGCCCAAGCACCGGCCCCGTGGGAAGCATCATCACCATTAAGGGCAGCGGCTTCACCGGAGCGGACGATCCGGACTCAGGCGGCGTGACCATCAATGGCACGGCGGCGGCCAACGTCACGGTGATCGACGACAAGACCCTCACCGTGCGCGTCGCGGCCGGTACGACCTCGGGGCAAGTCGTGGTCAAGACCTCGGCCGGGACTGGCAACAGCGGCGCCAACTCATTCACCGTTTCCTCGTACCAGACACCCACCGTCACTTCCGCCAATCCCAACCAGGGAGCCGTGGGGGCGGTGATCCAGCTTAAAGGGACGAACTTCACCGGGGTGAACCAGGCCGGAGGCGGGATTACTTTCGGCGGCATTGCGGCCATCACCTTCAAGGTGATTGACGATCAGAACATTGACGTGAAGGTGCCGATCGGCGTCACGCTGGGATCGGCTCCCATCGTCGTCACGAATCCCGGCGGCCTGAATAGCACGCCATTTGCGTTCACCGTGATTGCCTCCACCGCACCGGTCATCACGGGATTCTCACCAGGCTCAGGCGACGTGGGCACGCGCGTCACGATCACCGGTAGCGGCTTTACGAATGCCACGACCGTGTTGTTTGGCATCAGTCAAACGGGGTTTGTTGTTCAGAACGATGTCACGATCATCGCCACGGTGCCGGCTGGCGCAGCCACCGGACTGATCACCGTCAAGAATGATCTGGGCAGCGGCTCCAGCTCCACCAACTTTGTTGTCGGGGTCCAGCCGGACATCCGGTCCTTCACACCCGACCAGGGACCGGCAGGCACGGTGGTCACGCTCAGGGGCAGCGGCTTCACCGCGGTGACCCATATGAAATTCAACGGCGTCGATGCCGCCAAATTCACCGTGACCGACGACGACACGATGACCGCGGTGGTTCCAGCCGGTGCCACGACGGGCCGCATCACAATGTCCACCTCGAGTGGCAACGCGGCCACGAGCGACAAGGACTTCACCGTCACGACGATCGTGAAACCGACCATTACGTCCTTCTCGCCGGGCAGCGGCAAGGCAGGAACGTTGGTCACCCTGACTGGCAGCGGTTTCACCGGTGTCACCGTTGTCGCCTTCAACCGTGTCGGGGCTTCCAACTTCAAGGTGTTAAACGATTCGACCATTGAGGTCACGGTGCCCACGCTCGCCACCACGGGACTGATCAGCGTCACCAATGGGGCCGACACCGGGTTTAGTCCGACGAACTTCGTCGTCAATACGCCGAATGTTCCCGCGGCGATCACGGTTGTCTCGGGCAGCCCGCAGCAAAGCCCGCTGGATGCGGCCTTTGCCCTTCCACTGAAGGCCAAGGTCACCGACAGTAGCGGTGCTCCGCTTGCCGGCATTAATGTAGTCTTCACGGCGCCGGCAGGCGGCGCGAGCGGCAAGTTCGCCACGGGCGGCACCACCGTGACCGTGGCCACCGACGCCAACGGTATTGCCACATCGCCTGTGTTCACCGCGAACGGGGTGAGCGGCGCGTACACCGTCACGGCCAACGTCACCCCAACCCTGGCAACGCCGGCAAACTTTTTGCTGACGAATGTCAAAGTCGATGTTAATCAGACCTACGTCAACGCACTTTTTGAGGCATTCCTCAAGCGAAGCGGCACCGTGGCTGAACTGACCCCTTGGGTCAACATGCTTGCGACCAAGGGCCGGGCGGCCGTCGTCGATGGAATCATGCGCACGACCGAAGCGAGTACGCGCCTGGTGGAATCGCTCTTCCAGCGGTTGCTCAACACCACCGCGGGCGACAAAACGGTGTGGGTGAATAAACTCGTGAGCGGAGTGAGTGTTGACCTGGTCATCGCGGGCATCGTCGCCTTGCCGGAGTTTCTGACACGCGCAAGGCAGCTCTATCCCAATGCTTCCGCGAATGATGCTTTTGTCCGGGCTCTTTACTCCATCCTGATGAATCGTGAAGCCGAAGCGGCCGAGGTGGCGAACTATTCCCGGCGCGTGACTTCGCTTGGCCGTGAAGGTGTGGCCAAGCTGATCGTGGTGCTGCCCGAGTTTCGAACTGGGGCGGTTCGGACCTTCTTCGGCGACCCAACGCTGGTTCCCCTTCCCTATCAGCCGTTCTTTGTCAACCTGCTGCACCGCAAAACAGCGCCCACAGCCAAGGAGATCGATGACTATGTGAAGGGAGGCCTGGGCCTCTCGGCGATCCAGGCTTCGATCGCCGCAAGCGACGAGTATTTCCAACTTGTCACGGGTTCTGTGGCCCCGACCAGCCTGGGTGCACCGGCGCAAGCTCGCGTGGTGCGACGAACGGGCGGCTAACCACCGGCCCGCAAACAGGCTCTCCCGCTTCATTGGTGACGGGAGAGTTTCCGGAAAACGATAGGGAATGTGCCGTGGTCATTGGCTCGTGCGGCAGGATGCCGCAAATGCTCCCGGAACGCCTCGTTTTTGCAATTCTCATTCCAGTGACAGTCGATAGAGTCTTCCACGATCGATCGAGCCGTGCGGATCCATTGATGCTCACGGC
>Ga0208492_1001062_pt1 | contig 19327 bp, 14 predicted proteins | sample Subbioar_CSW14AB_FD_184820 | JGI IMG/M metagenome (GOLD analysis project Ga0208492, IMG submission 184820) | Serpentinite rock and fluid subsurface biosphere microbial communities from McLaughlin Reserve, California, USA - CR12Mar_CSW14AB (SPAdes) | ecosystem: Environmental > Terrestrial > Deep... | reverse complement strand
GATCTGATCACGGTCCCGGCCCCCCCGGGTGTAGTGCCGGTTCCACTGATACAGAAAGAAAATTGCAGCGCCGTGGACGGGGCTTTTACATTGGTTGTTTCAGGAGGATTTCCACCTTACACCTATACCACTTTGCCGGGAAACGCAAGCGGTAATATTGTTACAGGCCTTAGTACGGGAACTTATTCAACGATTATACAAGATTCACATAACTGTATTGATACGGCTGAGTTCTATTTGGGCAATTTAAGTACCGTGAGCTTAAATATTCTTACGGTTACAGCGGTGCAATGTTACAACACCTGCAATGGAAGTGTTATTTTAAATGTTCAAAATGGAGTGCAGCCGGTATCATATAGCCTGACAGGCTTTCCGGTTAGCACCAACAGCATGGTCTCTAATTTATGCGCAGGCTTATACGTAGTAAAGGCTATTGATAATATAGGTTGCCCGGCGTTCGACACCATTAATTTTCCGGTTCCTCCCGCATTTTCATATTCAGCTGATACACCCCCGGTTATTTGTATTGGTAAGTACGCCCAGCTTAAAGCCACCGCCATTGGTGGAAGCGGACCGCTATCTTATATCTGGAACCCCGGTGGACTCACGGGACCCACCGTAAATGTGGAACCATTGGTAACAACAGCATATAGCCTGAACGTGTATGACGCGAAAGGATGTACCCTTCCGCCTTACCAGGTAATCGTAAACGTCCATCAGAAAATTTCCATCAACATCAGTACTTCCAATGCGGGTATTTGTCCGGGCACCACAGCGCAGATAACTCCTACGGTAACCGGAGGAGACGGGAATTACTCCTATCTCTGGATGCCGGGAAATTATAAAAGCTCCTCCATATTTGTCGAAAATATTACGATCCCAACCTATACCTTGAGTGTAAATGACGCCTGCGGCTCCCCGACAGGTATTCTTGAAATAAATATAAAGCTTCACCCGGTCATCCAACCTCTGTACCGGGAGGAAGGTGGCGGTGGTTGTTCTCCCTACTGCACAACATTTATTAATACTACACCGGGATCAAAAAATGCGATCTGGAACTATGGAGACAGGCCTTTTGAACAAGGGGGTGACACCACTCAATACTGTTATGAAAAAGCAGGTGATTTTAACCTGCGTCTTACCGTTACAGATTCCAATAATTGCAAGGCTTCGTATACATACCTGAATGCTTTGAAGGTATTGCCGCGACCAGGTGCAGGATTTATAACGTATCCGGGAACAATAACATTGAACGATGCCGAAGATGTACTAATAAAAAATACAACAGATAATGGAACGATCTTTAAATGGTATATCGACGATGAAGCCCTGGGTACAAAACAAAATCTCACGCATACATTTAAGGATACGGGTTGTTATGATATTAAGCTGATCGCTGAAAACGAAAACCACTGTATTGATTCAACTGTGAGGAGCATTTGTGTATTTGAAGGATTTAATTTTTATATGCCGGGAGCTTTCACGCCAAACAATGATGGATTAAATGATGTACTGTTGCCTAAAGGCACCGGCTGGTTATACGAAGATTATAAGTTCGAGGTCTACAACAGGTGGGGACATAAAATATTTTCAACGAAGAATGTGTTTGAAGGATGGAATGGAGGCGTGGAAATAGACCCGAACATCGGGGAGATCATCCGGGCGGACATTAATGATGTTTATACCTGGAGGGCCGTTGTTACGGATAACCTGCTAACGGTGCATGAACTAAGAGGTTTTGTAACCCTGGTCCGGTAAAGTTTAAAAATGCTTTTGTATTTTTGAAAAATGTTTCGTCTAAATTTCCAAAATTTTTTAATTTTTCTGCCGGTGCTCCTTATGGCTTCTTGCATGGGCATTGGACTTAATTTTAAGAACAAAACCTCTGAAAAGCCTTCAAAACTACCAAGATTTTCAGCGAAAGATTCATTACTCGGTTATAATAATGAATTCAGAAATTGTTTTGACGTTAAGCATTATGACATCCATATTAAATTAAACACGGCTGAAAAAAGCATCGCGGGTTATGTAACCACGCGCTTTACTCTACTAAAGAATTCGGATAAGGTTCAGCTCGACCTTGATCAGCATTTAACTATCGATTCTATAGCCTGCGGAACTCTGCACCTGTCTTATTCGCGCCGGCATACCAGTATTCTCGTAAATTTAATTTCGGATCAAAAAGAGCAGTGCATTACTGTTTATTATCACGGTAAGCCTTTGGACGCAAAGCGTCCACCCTGGGAAGGCGGTTTTGTCTGGAAAGAAGATAAAAATAAAAAACCCTTTGTGTCGGTTGCCTGCGAAGGATCCGGCGTGCAAACCTGGTTGCCGGTTAAGACCTGGCTGGGCGACGAGCCAGATAGTGTAACAATGCACCTCACTATACCAGAGAACCTCGTTGCTGTTTCTAATGGTAATTTAATTTCTGTGCATGAGCATTTTCAGTCCGGGGAAAAAACATATCACTGGCAAACTTCCTATATGATCAATCCCTATAACATTACTTTTTATGCGGGCGACTACGCATTGATCGAAGAACCGTATACCTGTATAGACGGCGAAAGAATGATGCTGCGGTACTATGTACACCCTGAAAATTATGAAAAGGCCAGGATACATTTTCAGCAAACTACAAAAATACTGAACACCTACGAAAGTTTATTTGGGAAATATCCCTGGCCAAAAGATGGGTACAAGCTAGTCGAAAGTCCTTATGCCGGAATGGAGCATCAGACCGCCATCGCTTATGGCAATGGCTATAAGAATGAAAAAAGAGAAAATTTTGATTATATTATTTTGCATGAAAGCGCACACGAGTGGTGGGGGAATGCTGTTTCAGTTGCTGATTTTTCGGACATCTGGATCCATGAAGGATTTGCCACCTATGCTGAAGCCTTGTATGTGGAAAAAACAAAAGGATATAAGGCATACCTTAATTATATGAATTTGATGTACCTCTTTGTTTTGAACCGGAAACCTGTGATAGGTCCTTCCGGCTTATATTACTGGAATTATAATGACGGAGATCCCTACGGCAAGGGCGCTGCTATTCTTCATAGCCTGAGAAACCAAGTGGACAATGACTCGCTTTTCTTTTCTATTCTTAAGACCTTTTTTAAGAATAGCTGTTATAAAACAACAGATACCAAAACATTTATCGCACTGGTGAATGAAATGACGGGAAAGAATCTGGATAGTTTTTTTGATCAGTATCTCTACCACAGAAGCTCGCCGTGTTTACTCTGGAATTTTGATCATGATTTTGAACTTAATAAAGACCAGCTCGTTTTTCAATTTGAAAGAGTAGGGCCGGGATTTACCGCTGCGATTGAGGTGGAGCAGGGAGGGGATAAATTTTATATCTATCCGACAAACGAAGTGCAGTTTTACACACTCCCGCATCCGGCAACAGTGCCGGTGGTGGTTAATTCTAAAAACAGTTATTTAGAAGACGGGTATGGTAAAATTAAGAAGGTAAAAAGCAGATAATATCCTCATCAGCTCATTTGCGCTACTGCCTCGATAATGTCATGCTTGGTAATAATATGCATATTACCGCCAAGATCGCGTAACAATACCGCGTTGTTATCCTTAGTGATCAGCTTACTCACTTCTTCAATCGGCGCTTTTTCTCCGACAATTGGGAAAGCAGATTGCATCAGCATTTTTACAGGCTTGTTCTTCATGTCGATATTTTCCATCAGGCGTGTAAACAGGTAACTTTCGTTTAAGGAACCCACAAAATTCCCATTTTCCGTTACAGGGATCTGGGAGATGTTATATTTGTTCAGGATCTCCAGCGCCTGGTTTACGGAAGCATTTACGTCAACAGTCAGTAATTTCTGGTTCTTGTGATTGGCAACAAGATCAATTGCTTTCGGTTTTGTTATTTCAAGGAAATGGCGATCCCTCATCCAGTCATCGTTAAACATTTTTCCAAGGTAACGTGTTCCGTGGTCGTGAAAGATCACTACAACCACGTCTCCTTTTTTAAACATGTTTTTCATTTGAAGCAAACCTGCCATTGCTGATCCGGCACTGTTTCCCGCAAAGATCCCTTCTTCACGGGGGATGCGGCGCGTCATAACCGCGGCATCCTTATCGGTTACCTTTTCAAAATGATCGATAATATTAAAATCGACGTTGGCCGGCAAAAAATCTTCACCAATACCTTCGGTGATGTAAGAGTAAATTTCGTTTTTATCAAAGATCCCCGTCTCTTTGTATTTTTTAAATACAGAGCCGTAGGTATCGATCCCAAGTATTTTAATAGCGGGATTTTTTTCTTTTAAATATTTCCCTGTTCCGCAAATGGTTCCGCCTGTACCCACACCTACAACAAGGTGGGTGACCTTTCCGTCCGTCTGGTCCCAGATCTCAGGCCCTGTTTGCTCATAGTGTGCCTGGCTGTTGCTCAGGTTGTCATATTGATTTGGCTTCCAGGCATTGGGAATTTCGTTTACCAGCCGCGACGATACGGAATAATAAGAGCGCGGATCTTCGGGATCCACATCCGTGGGGCAAACAATTACTTCCGCGCCAAAAGCGCGCAGAGCGTCTACTTTCTCCTTACTTTGTTTATCTGTAGTCGTAAAAATGCATTTGTAGCCTTTAACAACGGCGGCAATTGCAAGCCCCATTCCGGTGTTCCCGCTGGTGCCTTCAATAATGGTTCCGCCTGGCTTCAGGCGCCCATCTTTTTCCGCATCCTCCAACATTTTAAGGGCCATGCGGTCTTTAATGGAATTACCCGGGTTAAAAGTTTCTACCTTGGCATAAACATCGCAGGGCAAGTCTTTCGTGATTTTATTTATTTTCACCATCGGGGTATTTCCAATGGTTTCAAGAATGGTATTGCAGATTTTCATATCAGTTGTTATTTTTTGTGTCATATGTCTGCCGGAACAAATTCATTCGGGCAAGTAGAGCAACATTAGCCGCAGGTATTGGTTTTTGGGAATATGACAATTTCATATGAGTTACCAGAGCCTAAAGATACGGGCTTTAAATAAAGTAGAGTAGTTATTTTTAATAAAGAATTATTCTACTTTTTAACATTTTTGCAGGATTGGTCCTATTGGCCATGATTATTTATTGGGCGGAGGATTTTAATAGATCCGGGATAACAACCGAAACGAATTTAATTTCATTCAAATAAAGCATCCATTTTTATATCATTCTGCACATTACCTGAATATAAATTAGGATGCAATCCGAATGTAGTGACCATGGTAAGAAATACGGATTTTTTTGTCCCGGTTTCACTTTTAAATGCGCCTGTTTTATTCCGCAGTTCGGCATCATACTTTTTATCAATATTAAACGAACTGATTGAAAATTTCATTTCGCATACATTGATAATTCCATCTCTTCGGTCAATTACAAGGTCAATTTGCGCTCCATCTTTTGTTTTTTTCCTTTTCCAGGAAGATGTTTCGGTTTCTACGCCGCTTATGCCCAGGGCCTTTTTAATTTGTGGCAGGTGAGTAAGACAGACCTGTTCAAAGGCATATCCGCTCCATGCCCTGTGTTTTGGACTATCGATCAGTTTCAACCAGTAATTTCTGTCAAACGCTTTTTGACCTTTGATAAATTTTATGTGAAAAAGGGAAAAAAAATCGCATAACTGGTAAAGACTATTCCTGGAAATTCCGCCAAATGGCACATAGCGTCTTATAAATCCGCTTTCTTCCAATTCGTTTAATAAACGGGTGAGGCCCCCGCCGTTGGCAAGTTTACTGTCTTTGCTGATCTCTTCACGCGTGAGGCCTTTGTTTTTTTTCGCCAGGGCGCTTACAATGGCTTCATGGCGTTCGGCTTTGGCGAACAGTGATTTAAACAGATTATTAAACTCATTCGAAAGCAAACCATTGGGATCAAAACAGAGTTTATTGATATTCTGGGAGGCGCTAAGACCTTTTTCCACGGCTTCCCAATAAAACGGGTTGCCCCCCAGCACCATATAAAGCTGTATGAGCTGGTAGTGATCAAGCGCCATTTTTTTATACCTCAGAAGTTCACTGCATTCTTTCAGTGTAAACGGTTCTATCCTTATTTTTTGTGTTACACGGTTATGGAGGCCGCCTTTATTATTAATAAGTTTGTTGATCATCCACGATGCAGCCGACCCGCACACGATCAATAAAACATCCTTCCGGGCAGACGCCCAGCTGTTCCAGAAGTGCTCCAGGGCAGGAATAAATCCTGAATGTGGCGTATCGAACCAAGGCAACTCATCGATGAAAATAATTTTCTTCTTTTGCTTTGATTTTTCAATGACCCGCCTGATCTGCTGGAAAGCCTCCATCCAGTTAACAGCCTCTTTGACTCTGCCTTTTGGATCTTGTTCCCTTATAGCAACGTTAAAGTTATTGAGTTGTTGTTCCAGAGTTGCCTGGGCCAAACCCGTGAGCCAAAACGTGAACCTGCCTTCAAAAAAATTCCGTACTAAATATGTTTTTCCCACCCTGCGTCTTCCATACAGGGCAATAAATTCCGACCTGGCAGATGCCAGTTTTTTGGTTAAGATTCCTGTTTCTTTTTTTCGGCCAATAATAACCATTATAGTTTTTGGCTATAAATATACAAAATTATATACTTATAGCCAAAATGAGTAAAAACGATAATGGCTATAACTCTAAAATTAATATAGATATAGCCAAAATGAAGGATAAGAGGGTGAATACATTTCTGCCGCAAGTTTAACTGTAAAAGCGTGTTATACCACCACTTAGCTCGAATTAGTCCAATGGGCGATTTAAACTTTAGTGATGGTAAATGCCAGTTGTGCCTTCCGATGGCTTCTAATACAGGGTGTGCATCGGTATTATGCCCAGAAAACAATGGTGATGGTTTCAATAAATGGCATCAATGCGTCAATTCACCGCGTAAATTTGCCTGGAGTAATTTTTTCGTCTCGCTGTTTTTCAATTTTTGTCCCAGCAGGAACATGAGTTTAGTGACCGCACTTTCGAAGGTGAGGTCTGAACCTCCTACCACTCCAAGTTTTTTAAGCTGTGAGCTTGTTTCATACATGCCCTGTATCACACGGCCTTCGCTGCATTGCGTTATGTTTACTATAATGATCCCCCTGGCGATGGCCGCCTCCAGTTCTTTGATAAACCAATCCTGCGTTGTTGCATTTCCTGCTCCAAATGTTTCCAGAATAATTGCTTTAATGCCTTTGGTGCCAAGGATCGCGGCTGTAAATTTTTTACTTATGCCGGGAAATAATTTCAGCACAACAATATCGTTGTCAAGCCTGGTATGGACCTTTAATTTTTTGCGGGTTGTTTTTAAAAGGGCGGATTTATGATAATTTATGGTCACGCCTGCTTCCGCCAGGGCAGGATAGTTGGGTGATTTGAACGCGTCGAAGTGTGCGCTGTTGTATTTAAATGTGCGGTTGCCCCGGTAAAGCTTGTATTCAAAATAAATACATACTTCCGAAACAATGGGTTTTCCTTTTTCTTTTGCCCCCGCGATTTCAATAGCAGTGATCAGGTTTTCCTTACCGTCAGTCCTGATAATTCCGATAGGTAACTGGGAGCCTGTGAGCACGACCGGTTTGTTTAAATTTTCGAGCATAAAGCTGAGGGCACTGGCGGTAAAACTCATGGTGTCGCTACCATGCAGGATTACAAAACCGTCGTAGATGTTGTAATTCTTTTCAATGATTATGGCGAGTTCCACCCATACGTCAGGGTGCATGTTGGAAGAATCGATAGGGTTTTTAAAAGAGATGGAAGAAAGCTCTATATCGAACTTGGTTAGCTCCGGTATTTGTTGCGTGAGCGATTTAAAATCAAAGGGTTTTAATTCTCCGCTTCGGGGATCCTGCATCATGCCAATGGTACCGCCGGTATAGATCAAAAGGACGGATGATTTTTTTGCCATTTTTTCTGTTTTAAAAACTGTCAATGCTATAAAACAAGATGCAAGACGATTGGTCTTGCATCCTGGTTATTCTGATCTTTATTTTTTTTTCGTTAGAATGGTAGATCGTCGTTATCGCCTGGGTTACTTGTAAATACAGGGGCCGACGACGAGCTGTTCATGCTGTTGGAAGACGTGTTGCTGCTCTGGGTTGATTGAGATCCGGAGTTGCTGCTTCCCATACGTTCGATTCTCCATGCTTCAAGGGTGTTGAAATATTTTATTCCCTGCGGTCCATTCCATTCGCGACCACGTAAATTGAACTGTACTTTTATTTCTTCACCATCGTTAAATTGGTCCAGGATCGTGCATTTATCCTGCGTTACCTGGAAACTCACATGTTGCGGGTAAGGCGTGTTGGCTTCGGTTGTCAGTACAAATTCGCGTTTTTGAAAACGATCACTCACCTTTTGAGTATCGAATTTCGTTTTTAGTGTTCCTATTACTTCCATGATATATTTATTTTATTGTTTACTGTGTAAGGGCCAACTCTCGTTGACCTGACTAATTTAAATAAATTTATCAATTATCAAATCGATAAATTATCAAATTAAAGTAACACCATCCAGGCCTCTTTTACTTTATTAGCTTCAAGCAGCGCCTTGGCAAAATGATGCTGTTCATCTTTGCTGGTAAAGGGTTTCAGTGTTTTTTTAAATTCGGAGATTTCCCCGGCGCCGGGTAATTCTTCTATGCTGCCCAGCAATCCAAGATTATTACCGGTTAACACGTTACTATTCCTGATCCCGGCAGGGATCTGGTCGATCCCGATACCTAGAGTGGTGATCGGTTTTTTTACTTCAAACAGCGCATCCCCGCTGGCGCGGCAATACCAGTTATCACCCATACGCGCTACCAGGTCTATTTTCCGGGTGTCGATGTGATTTTCTTCGTTCAGTATCGTCTTATTAATATGGATCCTGAGGATCTCGCAGATCACCAGGTTTCCTGCCCCGCCTGTTTTTCCAAGTTCTTTTACTTCTGTTACCCTGCATTCCAACTGCACGGGACTTTCTTTCACCCGAAAAGGTTTTATTAGGTCTGAAGCCAAAGGCGTGAACCCCGCTTTCATAAATTCATTTACACCTCGCGCAAAAGGACTGCTGGCCAGGCTCGTTTGCTGAACCATGTTATAATTCACAACATTGATGACCACCTCAGGTACTTCGTGTACATTTAGCAGAGTGTCTTTTGCGGCGCCTGTGCGGCCGCTGTAGGCAGGAGAAAATACGGCAATAGGCGGGTTAGACGAAAAAATATTAAAAAAACTGAAGGGGGCGAGGTTTGGCTCTCCTTCTTTGTTTACCGTGCTTGCAAAGCATATAGGGCGCGGTGCAATCGCATTCTGCAGGTATTTTTGCAGAACCGGTATTGCTAATTCTTTCGGATCCAGTGTCAACATAGGCCATCAAAATTACAAAAAAGGGAAGGATTTAAAAGGAGTTTTTTTAAAATAAGCAATGCGATACCGGTTTTTGACCGGCGCGTTTCTTTTATCCGGGATAAATACATATGGGTTGTATGCAGGAAGATTCCGGCTTAAAATCTTATTTGTAGCTTTACATTTACCTGCCGGTTGGTAAGATAGTTGGGAACAGCATAACGATTACCCGTTACGTCGGTAATCCAGGTGTAAGATACGGTATTCTGGATCTGTAATAAATTTAATACTTCCAAAAACACCCACATTTCTTTCAGGTTATTAAAATAATTTTTGCGTTTCTTTTCCCTGTCTTCTTTTAACACGTTATAGGCAAGGCCCGCATCTGCCCTGCGGTAAGGTGGCATACGCAAGGTCTGCTGCCAGCGCAAATGAGTAGGAGGGCCAAATGGTAAGCCGCTTCCGAACTGAATGTTCAGGTTAAATTTAATGGCGGGATATTTAGGAAGGTTATCCTGGAAAAATAATCCGAATGTTACCATCTGGTCTGTTGGACGCGGTATGTAGCCCGGATCAACTCTTTGGCTATCCACCTTTGCCTGGTCGAAGGTAATTCCTCTTACGATTTTCTCACCATCCTTGTTGTAATAAATATAGTGAATATTGTCTTTTGAATATTCGTAGGTTCTCAGGAACCCAATGGTTGCCCAGCTTTCCACGCCTTTTACAAATTCTCCGTTGATACGGAAATCGGCGCCTGTGGCGTAACCTTTGGCATTGTTATTGGCAAAATAACGTATCCTTACATTGTCAATCTCGTAGGGTATCAAATCATTAAGTTGTTTGAAGTAAGCAGACATCATGAATTTAAAGGGTCTGTTCCACATTTTAAAAATGTAGTCACTCGTAAATACCATGTGTATGGAACGTTGTGCTTTTACATTTTTATTTATGGTCCCGTCTATATTCCTGAGTTCGCGATAAAAGGGCGGCTGATAATAAAACCCACCGCTTAATTTAAAGAGCCAGTCACGTTTCCAGTCGGGCTTAAATGAAAAATTAACCCTCGGGGAAAAAACAGTCTGGTTGTTTACAGTCCAGTGATTGGCCCTGGCGCCGGCGCTTACTTTAAAGGTGGATGAATTGCGGAAACGTGTTGTATGGTTAAATTGTACGTATGCTTGTGTACGCCAGCTGGACAGGGATATTTTTGTTTTATACACGTCTGTCAGGGTAATTTCGGTAGTGCTGTACGGAACAATATAGCCGGCAGAATCCACTGTGCGCCATTCTCCAAGCTTATCTTCAATTCTTTCATATTGCTGGCGGGCGCCCCAGAGAAATTCATTATTGTTATTCAAAGCATAGGATCCTTTGTGTTCAAGGTTGTAAACGCTCGCGGTCAGGTAATTTCTTCCATTGTTCAGGAATGTTCCAACCCCTCTGTTATATGACACTTGCCCAAAATTTGGTTTTCCAAGGTCCGCTTCCAGTTGGTCAATATAGTACTGTCCCTGCACGGTGTAAACTTCTTGTTCATTTGCACGGTAAGCAGATGCGATCAGCTTTAGTTTAGTTTTGCTGTTTGGCCTGAATGTGGTGGAAAGTCCTCCCATGTAAGTCGTATATTGCATCAGTTCCTGCCCGTCAAAATAAATGGTCAGGCGTAACGCGTCTTTCACGGTTCCGAAATCGGTCTGGCGTGTAACCGGCTTTACCAGGTATTTATTGTTGGCGAGGTTGCCCAGGAACTCGATCTTCAGTTTGGAATTTACATCAAAGGTTAAGAATGTCTGAACGTCCATGGAGCTGGGTCTGTAGCCACCACTGGCATTTAATTTTGTATCGAGGCTCTGGAGCAGGTAACTGTTTGTGCGGTAACGTCCTCCTATATTCCAGGCGAAAAGCCTGTTCTTTGTAATGCCTTCTAATTGCAGGTTTCCTCCCAGGAAACTTGCGGAAGCGTTTCCGGCAAACTTCAATGGTTTGCGGTAAGAGATGTCGAGAACACTGCTTAATTTATCGCCGTACTTAGCCTCAAACCCTCCGGCGGAAAAATTGATATTGGAAACCATGCTCGGGTTCACAAAGCTCAAACCTTCCTGCTGACCACTGCGAACCAAAAAAGGGCGATATACTTCTATGTCGTTTACATAAACGAGGTTCTCGTCAAAATTTCCGCCACGTACGCTGTATCCGCTGCTTAACTCATTATTACTGCTTACGCCGGCCTGCGTTTTTATTATAGTTTCAAAGCGGTCTCCTGGTATAGATCCGATAATTTTGGGATCAAGAGGAACAATTTCCTGGCTCTGATAATCAACGATGTCTACAGCAGGAAAACTGTTTTTAAAATTAAGTACCGGCGAATACGAGATAGTTTCTCCCGGTTTTGGGTTTACCGTGTATGTGATCTGATCGTGATTACTATCGTAAAATACCAGTGTTGAGATTTTTCCGGCGTCTATGACAACAGAATAAAGGCCCTTATCGCCGCTGCTTGCAGATATTTTTGGGTTTTCCTTTACACCGATCAGTACACCGATAATTGCGTCGCCGTCAGTACCCTTTACCGTTCCTGAAACTGTAGCCGTTTGGGAATTAACCACAGAGATGAAACAGATAAAAATAAAAAGGATATGTAATCTAAGTGCTTTCAGAAAATTATTAAGATAACGAATATACAGAGATATTATTATTCCCGGAAACCAATTATTTTAGCCTTCCTTTATTGTGAATCAGCGCGTGGTTATATGTTTGAAAGAAGGATTTAAAATCTACAGTCGCCATCGAATCAAGTCGCGGATATTTGTTTAAAAAGAATTCAGACACAGTACTGTCCTTTTTATAATAATACGTCTGGATAAGGTTTTGCGCCTTGAAGCAAAAGAGCATAGAATCGCCGAAAAGATACTCGGTAGCGTTGGCATAAAAATAATCGTTGCCATGTTTTTGAGATGCAAAAGATTCACCAAAACTAAAAAATGGTTTGTTATAACCCAGTACCTGCAATGCGCTTGGCAGAATGTCCATCTGTGAGAAAACATCTTTATGCAGGCCCGTGAGGGAATTATCCGGACGAAAGAACAAAACAGGAATTGTCTGGTTGCCTACGATGTTGTTATAGAAAACATGTCCAGAAAGACTTCCGTGATCTGCAGTTAAAACAAAGAGCGTATTTTTATACCATTCAGTTTTTGCGGCGGAAATAAAAAATTGCCGCAACGAATAATCTGCATATCCAATCGCTTCCGAATTTTCAAGATCACCTTTCGGGAATTTGTTCTTATATTTTTCGGGCACCTTGTAAGGATGATGGGAACTGAGGGTAAAAACAGCGGAGTGAAAAGGCTGCCTGAAGTCATTCATTTTTTTTACGGAGTATTGAAGAAATGGTTCATCCCAGATTCCCCAGAAGTGATCGAAATCCTCGTCGTTATTGTATTCATTTTTTCCGTAATACGCCGAATATCCCGCCAGTGAAGCCCAGGCGTCAAAGTTCATGGTTCCGTTTATGCCGCCATGAAAAAACGCGGTCTGGTATCCCTCGGCGCCAAGTATAGTGGCAAAAGAAGTCTGGTCATTCAGAGAATAAAGAGAATTAATAAACGGGTTTTCTATAAAAGAAGGCAGGCTTGATAAAATAGCGGGAATTCCCTCAATAGATTTTGAGCCATTGGAAAAAGCATTGGTAAAGAGCAGGGAGTGATCCATTAAACTATCCAGGAAGGGTGTCATGCTTCTACGCCCAAGTTTGGTATACTCTTTAGCAAAGCTTTCAAGAATAAGTACTACCACATTCTGCTTCTTAAATACCGAGTCCTTATAATGGCGCACCGGGTCATACAGCGACCTTAATTGTGCCGGGGGATAGAAATTGTATTCTATAAGAGACTTGTCCTCTATGGACTTTATGATTGTAAAAGGAGTGTTCAGGACAATTGGTACTTCTTCTGAATTTGTTGCTGCCCCTGCGTCTACAATAGTGATGGGCACCCGCTGCAAACCACCCCTTGCCCCAATCACCGCTAAACCGCTGCTGACAATGAACAGGAGGGCAATGACCAGCCATTGTTTCGGTTGCGACAGAGTATATTTGCCGGGTGCGGGAAGTTTTATGCGTTTATAGAAATGGATCATCAGCCAGAGAATCACTATAAAACAGAAGATCACCCACCAGTAATCGCGCGCAAACTGGGGTATAAGTTTAAGCATGTCGCTCTGCCCACCCATCTGTTTCAGCACGTCGGCGCTTGAACGTTTACGTATAAAGGGAAAATAGCCCACGTCAATGCAGTTAACGGCAATAAAAATGCCGTTGCAAAGCACAAATAACCATTTGAGGGCGGCCTGGTAGGCCTTGCTCCAGAAGCCGTTTACGGGTAACAGAGACAATAAGATAAAAAGAGCGTTCGACACTACAATGCTAAAAGAGTCAACACGTAAGCCGTAAAAGCAATCCATGAGAACGTTAGAAAGCCTAACGGACTGGAAGTAACTGAGATTGGCGAAATAAAAAAACAGCCGGCAGATAAAATATGCCAGGTAACAAATTAAAAGGCGCTTAACAAGAAGAAGGAGTTGGTGTAAATAGGTGGAGATCACTTCGGTTTTAATTTTCTTTTGTTTGTTTGCTGTAACGTGGAGCGCAATTTTAAAAAATAGTAGTTAAATTCATTTAATTTCTGAAAATTACTGAAATTAGCGGTGTTTTGAGCGCAAATATAAAAGAAGATATTCATAGGCTGTTAAAAAAATACTGGGGATTTGATACTTTCAGGCCACTGCAGGAAGAAATTATTCTTTCGGTACTGGAAAAACATGATACCCTGGCACTGCTGCCTACCGGTGGGGGAAAATCCTTATGCTTCCAAGTGCCCGGGCTCGCGCTCGGGGGTACAACACTGGTTGTTTCACCCCTCATTGCATTAATGAACGACCAGGTACAGAACCTTAAAAAAAAGGGAATTTCGGCGGTTGCCATCAGCGCGGCTATGAATTATAAGGAGATCGATGTAGCGCTTAATAATGCAGCGCTGGGGCACGTACAATTTATGTATGTTTCACCGGAGCGCCTGCAAAACGAAACCTTCCTTCAAAAAATTTCTTATTTGCCCATTTCATTGATCGCGGTGGATGAGGCTCACTGTATCTCGCAATGGGGCTATGATTTCAGACCAAGTTATCTGAAAATCGCGACGTTAAGAAGTTATTTCCCCGATACAAAGATCATCGCTTTAACTGCCAGCGCCACAAAAGCCGTGGTTGAAGATATCCAGCTGCAACTGGCATTCAAAGAACAGAATGTTTTCAGGCAATCGTTTGTGCGCAGGAATTTGCGTTATGTGGTGCAACAGGAGGAAGATAAGATCAACCGCCTTTTTAAGCTGATCCATAACATCGGCGGATCTGGCCTTGTTTATGTGCGTAACCGGAAAAAAACAACAGAGCTTGCCGGTTTTCTCAAAAAGAACAAGATCTCGTCCATGGCCTATCACGCTGGTTTAAAATACGAAGAAAGACAGAATGTTCAGCAGCAATGGATCGACAACAAGGTGCAGGTAATTTGCGCGACAAATGCTTTTGGTATGGGAATAGATAAACCGGATGTGCGTTTTGTCGTGCACCTTGATCTTCCCGAAAGCCTGGAAGCTTATTTTCAGGAAGCGGGCAGAGGAGGCCGGGACGGAAAGATCGCGTACTCGACTATTTTTTTTACAAAAGCGGATCAGCAGCGGCTTCGTGATAATTTCCAGTTTGCTTTCCCGGAGCTGGATTATATAAGGAATTCGTATCAGGCAATTTGTAATTATTACCAGGTAGCTATCGGGGCAGGACAAGGTACCAGCGTTGAGTTTGACCTGGATAGGATCTGTAAGAGCTATAATTTATCTCCAGTTCTTCTTTACAACAGCATCAGGTTTTTAGAGAAGGAGAATTATCTTTCTTTTCTTGACGGTGGTTTTGAACCTTCTAAAGTTCTTTTTACGGCCAGCAAAAATGATATTTACCAGTTTGAGTTGCTTTATCCTAAGTTTGAACCCCTGGTTAAAACACTGCTCCGGAGCTACGGCGGACTATTCGAGAATTATGTGCATATCAATGAAAAAGATCTTGCTTACAGGATTAAAATAAGCGCAGCAACTATTATGGAATACCTTGCTTACCTCGACAAACAACAGATTCTTTCATATGTGCCGCAATCCTCTCTTCCAAAACTTGTATTTATGCAGGACCGGGTACACGCAAAATTCCTGGAATTTAACCCGGCAAACTATCATATATTGAAAGAACAATACCTTGAACGGATTGAGTCTGTTATCGCCTACACCAATAATGATCAGCTTTGCAGGCAGGTACAGCTCCTGATGTATTTTAACGAGTTTAATTATAGTGATTGCGGGCATTGCGACGTTTGCATTTCGAAGCGCCCCAAGGATTATGAAACTGTCAAAAATAAGATCCTTACATATCTTAAAAATTCAGATCTTTCACTGGATCAAATGAAGGAAAAAATGAAGAATACCAATGATTTAACATGGATCAGGGCCTTTAACGAACTTATTGACGACAGCGTCATCATGGAGCAGGAAGGTAATTACTCCATAAAGAGGAAATAATTCAGGGATAGATTTTAATTTCAGTTGTTTGCCAGGTAACAAGATTAAGTTCCATAGCCCGGAACTGGTGGTATAACTTAAGGGAATTTATAGGGCTGATAACCTCGTGGCTGTATGTAAGTTCGTTATCCTTAAACGATATCATCGGGTTGTTGAAAATAAAATTCTGGCAATTTTTAAAAAGCGTATCAACCTTTAAACTGGCCAGGTTGCATTTGAAGATCCCGTATGAGTTTGACCAGTAAAAATTCTCGTCGGTTCTGTCGAGGGTGAGGTTGTCAAAATTTATCTGGCCGGGTTTGCTATAGGTAGGGCCACTTAAGAGCGTTCTGTTACCAATAATTCCGTCAAGATCTTTTTGAGTTAACTTGCAGGTGGTGGTATTGATCTCAAGAACGATAATCTTGTTGCTCTTTTTAAACGTGGCGGCGTATGGTGCATTAGCCTCAAACTCTGCTATTAACTGTCCGCTAATATCCACTTCTATCATTTTCGCAGGGATGTTATCGTGAGGTTCGGAAAAATAGAGGACCTTGTTTTCGGAATAATCCCATTTTGGGTCCCGCGCATGTTTATTGTTGGTAAGAGCAATAATACTGTCGTTATTGCCTTTTATAAGCTGCACATTGTTTTCCACATCACTGAAAACGATCCAGCCTTTACTATTTACCTGCGGTAAATATTCTCCGAGTGTGCATACATATTTTGCCTGTTTTGAAGGAACATCGTAGAAAAAGAGCTTATTATATCCCGCAGCATCACCATTTACAACATAAATAATTTTGTTGGGATTGATCGGATCAAACATAAAGGCGTTGATGCATTTGTTCCCGTCTGTCAAAGTATCCGTCCAGCCAAACGGAATTGGTGCAGCAGGAAGGTCACCACATTTTAAACCGGTATCGGGAATAATAACAGGACCAGCAGGTTCTTCCACCGGATCTTTATCCTTTTTATTGCAGGCGGCAGTAAAAAGGAATACCGTGAAAAGTATGTAATAAGAATATCTCAGGGAATAATTGTCTCCCATAAAGTTATGAAAAAACGGCTAATAAGCCGCTGAATGTTTTTTATAATTATGAAAAGCATGGTTTTAATAAATCCCACTAGTGTCGTGTCAAGGCTAAAATAATGGGAAAACCTAGCAGGGTTCAGCGCTGCCTGCCACAAAATCCTGCCGGGTTATATGACAAAATGGAGATGGCTTCTAATTCTCCCAGATCGTTTTTACAAATACCGCATTTGAAAAATCTTCTCCGTTTATCTTCACATTACCTGTAAATCCACCTAAAAATCCGAGATTTTTGCAGCTGTTGTCCAATACTTCAGATGTCATGTCATTGCCACAATTGCCCTGGTCAAATACATACACCTGCTTTCTCTGGAATGTATATTCTTTTACATTCATGCCCTTTTCACAACCTGATTTCGAAAAAATCTCTATGGCCTTATTTATGCATGCTGGGGTACTTTCCACTACTTCCGCTTTTTTTTGAGTTTTACATGAGAGGATTAAAAAACAAGAGAGCAGGACAAAGTTTTTTTTCATATAAGGTGGCATCTTAGGATCCAAAAGTACTATTATTTTTTGCGCATTAATTATAAATGCCGTTGGCCCATTCCCTGGCCGGATGGATCCATTCAGGGAGCGGTCTGTATAAAAAGCCATGTTTTAAGCCTGTATTGATCTCAATTTCTTTGTAATGATTAATACCTTTAGCCTTCTTTTTCAGTTGCTGGCAGCTTCCTGCAACGTCACTTTTTTCATAGATGGATAAAATATTGCCGTAAAAATCAAGGTCAGGATTTGTATCGTCCGCATAACAGGCGGCCATAAAAACATAATTTACAGATCTGTTTTTCATGTAAGTTGATACATGCATGGCAATGGCGGCACCTTTGGAAGCACCAATTACAGTAATATGTCCCGGGTCCACACCTTTTTTAATAAGGCTGTCAATTTGTTTCTTTACGTGACGAGCGTACTCTTTTACCTGCGTATCTTTTGCTCTTGCTTCGCTAATGACAACAGCTCCTCCTTTTTTTAAGGAGTCCAGGATATCATAATATTTATACGCCCCAAATCCGTTTGTTTTATCGATCGCTTCGGGACCCTGGTTCTCTATAATTTTTCCATGGAGGTAAAAAATATAATTCTGCGCCCTGGCAAAAAACAGGGTAAAAGAAAATACAAGTGTTATGAATACCTTTTTCATTTCAAATCATTCGGTCCATTGTTCAGGTTTAGGATATTTGCCGGTTTTGTACGGATCAAAAACACAGTTGTCATTTTTCGCTCCTGTTCTGCTTGTGTATACAGCTATTACATATTTTTTTATTGAGTCATTTCCGTATTCTGTTCCATTATCAGGGATGTTAAAGTGATCGAGATCGAGCAAATGGATCTTCATCAGCCTTACCATACTATCCTCCGGAAAAATATTATTGATATCTTCGCCCCATATCCAGGAGCAGGAATATAGTTTTGGATCCCAGTTTTTTCCGCGGAGATAAATGTTATAATCTTCGTCGCTTATCTTATATGATCCGAATTCTTTAAAGTCACATAAACATTCATGTTTAAATGGCGGACCTTCCGAGTCATCTTCCTGCTGCGAAACGGTTCCTGTGTTTAAAATTTCTTTTTCCGGGGTATCAGTGCTGCATGATGACAAACAAACAACAAGGCTTATGAGGTATAGTTTTAACAAAGACAATTTCATACAACTAAGATAAGCATCCTGAACAATTTAATAGCCTTTTATCACTATGCTGAGCATAAAAGTAGAACCTGAAATGTTTTGTTTTTAGCAAAAGCCATAAAGTATAAAATACGGAAATAAATTTATCCTTCACTAAAATTGCTCAATCTTCTGATTGATCTTTCAAGGAGTGAATATTTTTTTAAAATTTAGGTTTTCAGATGCAAGCGCAATTAAAATCCCGGCAACATAGGCAAACAAATCTTCCCATGAAAAGGAGGTGCCGATAACAACACGGGCTAATTTACATGACCGGAGACCAAGTACATCAATAATTGCAAGGGATTGAAGGAGTTCGATACAACAGGCAAAAAGCAATACGCCTGTTGCCAGCCATAAGGAAGAGGTGTTCAGAAAGCTTTTCAGGAAGCAATAGATTAGGATCACGACCAATAAATCTCCTATATAGGGACGTATCAGTGTATCATGAACGAATAAGGCGATCATCATCTCTATTATGAAGAGGATCAGGGTCAGGATAAAGTATTTTTTATTGAATGCCAGTCGGTTGAAGAGCGTTTTAACTACATAACCTTCTTAATAACTCTTAGGGTATGAGAGTATTTTTTTGTGTCGGTATTAAATATGCCGTAGTGGTCAAATTTGTCTATACGTACGCAGCCGCT
>Ga0208492_1001059_pt1 | contig 19381 bp, 11 predicted proteins | sample Subbioar_CSW14AB_FD_184820 | JGI IMG/M metagenome (GOLD analysis project Ga0208492, IMG submission 184820) | Serpentinite rock and fluid subsurface biosphere microbial communities from McLaughlin Reserve, California, USA - CR12Mar_CSW14AB (SPAdes) | ecosystem: Environmental > Terrestrial > Deep... | reverse complement strand
TGGCTGCTGAAGAACTTACCGGAAATATTGCCACGGAAGATCTCGAGAATTTTGCCATCGCACATAAAATTGATCTTAACCTTAATAAAACTGAACTCGGTAAAGCGTATGAGATGAGTTGGAGGGTTTTTAATAATTATCACTAAATTTAAGCCCAAATGCGGGTTTCCTTTCTGTTTATCATTTTGAATTTTCTGTTCTCGAATTTTTTTGCCCAGACTAATGCCAGGGCAACTGATAAATATGTAGAACAGATAAATAAGTATTTAAACAATAAATCATTGATCAAAAAAGATCTTGATCACATGTCTGTGGTTGGAGGAATGGTTGCAGGATATTACCTGAACAAACAGCTTGTATTTATCAAAACAAATTACGGAGGTTCTTTCAGTGATATCTCCTACTCTTTTTATATTCAGAACGATAGCATTGTATATGTTGAGGAAAGTAAAGTGGTACTAAAAGAACCAATTACAGAAAAAGAATATGCCGAGTACGAGCGTTATGTTATCTTCCATACCGATAAACATGGAAACACGGATCTTACTAAATGGCCTTTAAGCACCGATATTCATAATGCTTATTACCTGAAAGCCGATAAAATTATTAAGTACGAACTGAAGAGCTTTAAGAAACAACTGAAACCCATAGAAAACCAGTTGGAGGAAACAAATGCTGACTTACTTTCCCGTTTTAAAACCCATGTGGAAGAGTTAAGCAAATGATGAAGAAATCCTACAAAATGTGTAAATCTTACGATTAACTCATTTTTAAATCCTCAATTTAAAACATATTTTAGTGTCATGGTGAAACGCACTCTTTTATTTTTGCTTGTAACGCACTCTTTTTACTCTGGCGCCCAAAAAGAATTTGACAAGTATGGCCCCTTTGGTTGCCAGGTATACACCGATCTTAAAGAAGCTCTGAAAATTGAAAAGAAGGTATATAAGCTGGATCTGAGTTACCAGAAACTTGATCCAAAAGTTTATGACAAGATCGCTAACCTTACTGATCTTCAGGCATTAAAGCTAAGTGGAAATGAAATAACAACTTATCCCCGGAACTTTGAATCTCTTTTTAACCTGCTTTATTTTGCTTCGTATAACAATAAATTAACCGCTTTTCCTACTTTAAAAGGTCTGTACAATCTCCAGTTTCTCGAGCTTCAGCATTGCACTATTGATAGTATTCCAGCACAAATTGCATATTTAAGCCGGCTACAAAGTTTCAAATTTGGGAATACGGATGACACCCTGAAACTTCCGGCAACATTTCGTTTTTTAAAAAATCTAAAAGACGTCAGTATAGAGAACTGCATGATGGACAGCTTTCCGAAAGAATTATTTAAGATTCCGACCCTTAATTACCTGAATCTTTCCAATACAAATACCGCTTACCTCACCAGACATTTTGAGCGGTTACCAAACCTGGAAGTTCTGATCATTGAAAATAACCCGATTGCTAACATTCCTTTCGAGATCTATAAAGCGCAAAAACTAAGATTGATCTCGTTAAGAGGAAATAAACTTACCAAATTACCAGACAGTATTTCCCAACTTGAGAACTTAAGTTTACTGGATCTTAGAGGAAATAAAATTGAACCGGAAGAGATCGATAAGTTAAGAGCGTTGCTCCCGGGCTGTGAAATTAAATTTTAATGCGTTGCCCGACTCTTAACTTTGAAGTAGGCTTAAGACCATTTTTACGGCAAAGCGCTTTAACAGTAGTTCCCTTTTTCCTGGCAATTGCACCCAGGGTATCACCTGATCTTATTTTATAGAACCCACTTCCTTTTACAGGATACTTACCGCCTTTTTTACGGGCCATCAAATCGCTTTTGTGACGGGTATGAAGCGCTCTTAGATCGTACTTGTTTTCAACATCTGCCTTTCTCAGAACAAAACTGTTGGATTTCAACTCTCCCTTTTCGTAATCAATAAAATCCTGGGTATCAAGAGCCTGACCTAAATAACGGATCTCAAAATGCAGATGGCTGCCGTAAGAGTGGCCGGTATTTCCACCCAAACCAATTAAAGTTCCCGCGTTTACTTTCTGGCCTGACTCTACCAATAATTTTGACATGTGGCCATAAACTGTTTCCAGTCCATTGTTGTGGCGGATAATCACACAGTTGCCATAACCGTGGTAATATTTTGCCACACGCACCATACCGTCAAAACAGGCAAGCACCGAATCACCGGTTTCAAGATCAATATCCGTTCCATAATGCGGCCTGTATTTCCTCCAGCCAAAAAGACTGGTTAAGCCACCTTTAAAAGGAAGTACAAAACAGTTGTCTTCACCTTGCGTAAGAATAAGTGTAACACTATCCTCCTTAAATGCCTGGCTGAAATTGTATGGATGTGCTGTATTGGTATCCCAGCTCGTGTAAAGGTCATGGCTCGGGAACAGAATTTGCGTGGTATCGGGAGTTTCTTCATCCGCCTCGGTTAAATTGTCCTGGTTGATCACCATTTTTGTGGTGTCTTCCCGTTTAGCTTTGGCTTTCTTATCATCACCCGGCTTGTTCCTTTCGTCAGGAACAAAATAACCGGATGCATTTAGATTCATAAACCCAATGCAAGTGACTGATAATATGTAAATTAACTTTTTCAACTTTTAGTGAGTTGCAAAGATTGGATTTTTAGTAAAAAACGCAAACGACAATTCATAAGAAAGCGTTAAAGTTATTAACATTTGAGAGTTATTTTACATATTTTGGAGAATTTTGAGTAAATTTTAACATATAAGGAATTTTCTACTCACAACCCTGTAATATGAAAATCGTTATAATGCTCATTCTTTTGCTGAACTCTCTCATTCTGAGTTCGCAATTTTATCACGGTGCAGCCGCCAGCCCTTTTATAAACATAAAGACAAATCAAAGCAAAATAAAATTTGCTTCGGGTGATGTTCAGGCCCTTAAAAATATCAGGATAGTTCATGTAACATATGATTATGAATACATGGCAGTTTGTAGTTTTACATCAGAACAGGATTATTTAGATGATTTAAAGAAAAATAATAAAGAAATAGAGGCAAATAGATTGATCAACGAATGGAAACAGCTTCCAAAAAATGTCCTTCAGCCAAAATTTGAGGAATCGTTTAACAGGAATACTTCTACTATTGGAATGGAACTGACTAACAATATTACATCTAATCAGGTAACACTCATTGTAAAATTTCTTAAGGAAGATCCTCATTACCACAAGAAGCTCAGTTCGCCTCCCTACCTTTCACTCGAATGTACTTTTTTAGACGCCGAAGGTTATTTTATAGCCAGGTTTAATATTATGGCTTCTGGTTCACACGAGAATAATCTAACCGACAGGTTTGGGGAATGTTATACAATAGCTGGCAAATTATTGGGCAAAGAAATAACAAAACGGTTAAGGTCCTGAACATATCGATATTAAAACTCAAAAACCGCCAGCTTCTCAGGGTTATTCAGCTTAAGGCTCTTTTTTTCCTCTTTCACTTCCAGGTGAATGATATTGCTCTGATCTTTTAAAAAGTCATACAGAAGTGTGTTATCTATGCTTATTTTTTTTGGTAACGAACAATTCTTAACCTCAATGTACATCCATATAGCTTCCTGTTCACGCTCAAAACCAAGCAGTTCGTAGTTTTTGGTTTCATTATTTACCCGTATTGTCAAACGTTTCCTTAAATAATCCTCTAATAGTTTTTGGGTTTTAAGGGTATCCTTAGGATTTATAAGGTCTACTGTTTGTTTGCTGATATTCTTAAGCGCCTCTTCCAGGTCGCTGGTAAATAATTTTACAGACCCCTGCAGTGCTTTTTCCTTTGCATTATATTTCAGATCAACAACACCGAGGTAAAAAGGATGCTTAAACGAAAAAAGGAAAACCAGCAGGCTCAACATTAAGATCTGTTTCATTCTGTACATTTGTTGCTTTACTAATTTATTTGTGCGAAGATAATGAATGAATCCGGCTTATGGTTTATAACAGGAATAGAACACATTCTTGATCTTGCCGCCTACGACCATATCCTTTTTGTAACGCTCCTGGTCCTTGCTTTTCCATTTAAGGAATGGCGTAAGTTGCTTTTACTCATCACCGCTTTTACGCTGGGTCATTCTGTTTCGCTGGCTTTAAGCGTTACCGGCCAGGTTAACTTACCTTCCGCCTGGGTTGAACTGTGCATTGCCTTAACTATTCTCCTGTCTTCCGTTTACCAGCTGTTTCGTGTTAAAAAAAAGGAAACCGGCGGGAACGTTTTTTTATTTTCAATAATCACCCTTTTTGGGTTAGTACATGGATTGGGATTTTCAATACTTTTAAGGTCGTTGCTCGGACATGAGCACAGTATCTTTTTGCCTCTTCTGTATTTTAACCTGGGCCTTGAGTCAGGGCAAATTGTTATTGTAGCCATTGTTCTGGTATTTTCATTATTTTTAACCTCCTTATTAAAATGTCCATACAAAATTTACAAACTAACAATCGTATGCAGTATCGCATTAATAGCCTTAAAAATAAGCGCAGAACGCTTTTTGGAACTTTTTCCCTTTTCCTGATAACCCTTGCCTCTGCCCAAAACATTCAGAACAATCCCCAGTCTAACCACGGGAATAAATTTGAACAGCTTGGCACTATTTTGCCAACACCAAACGAATACAGAACAGCCTCCGGAGCCCCCGGCGCCAAATACTGGCAGCAACGTGCCGATTATGACATTGATGTAAAACTTGATGAAAAGAACTTAAGCGTTATCGGAACCGAAACCGTAACCTATCATAACAATGCCCCGGAGGCCTTAAACTATTTATGGCTGCAGTTGGACGAAAACCAGCATGATCCAAAAAACGAGGTAAATTATTTTGATGAGAACAAGGTTGCAGAGCCTTTAACTCAGGCCGGTTTGAAGTCACTCGAAACCAAAACCAATCTTGAAGGCCTTGGAGATAAGATCGATGCGGTAACCGACGAATCAGGCAAAGCCTTAAAATACACGGTCAACGGAAGCATGATGCGCATCGATCTTCCAAAAGCGCTGGCATCAAAAGCAAAATTCAAATTCGTAGTTAAATGGCATTATAAAATGATCAACCGTATGGAATATGGTGGCCGCGGGGGGTATGAATACTTCCCGGAGGATGGCAACTACCTGTTTACATTAACCCAGTGGTATCCCCGCATGTGTGTTTACAGTGATTTTCATGGCTGGCAGAATAAACAATTTACCGGCCGCGGAGAGTTTGCACTGGCTTTCGGAAATTTTAAAGTAAAAATGACTGTACCCGCAGATCACCTCGTGTGCTCTACGGGCGAATGCCAGAACTACGCTCAGGTATTAACGCCCGCTCAGCTCCAAAGATTACAACAGGCGCAGACGGCCAAAGAACCCGTAGAGATCCAGCTACTGGAAGACGCAAAAAATGCAGAAAAAATAAAATCCACCGCCACCAAAACCTGGATCTTCAAAGCCGACAGCGTTCGCGATTTTGCCTGGGGAAGCTCCCGCAAATATATCTGGGATGCCATGGCGGTGCAGTGCGAAGGAAAAAAAGTAATGTGCATGAGTTTTTATGGAAAAGAAGCCTATGGCCTTTACCGGAAGTATTCTACAAAAGTGGTGGCACATACCATTAAGACCTATTCAAAATTTACCATCGCTTACCCCTACCCTGTTGCGCAAAGTATTGAAGCCGCTAATGGAATGGAGTACCCGATGATCTGCTTTAATTTTGGAAGAACCGAAAAAGACGGTACCTATACGGAAGGAAGTAAAAATGGCATGATCCTCGTGATCATTCACGAAGTGGGACATAATTTTTTCCCTATGATCATTAACAGCGACGAACGTCAATGGAGCTGGATGGATGAAGGCTTGAACACCTTCGTGCAATACCTTACCGAACGGGAGTTTGACGCGGGTTATCCATCGCAGCGCGGACCTGCGTATAAAATAACGGACTACATGCGTCTTCCTAAAAACCAGCTGGAACCTATTATGACCAACAGCGAAAACATCATGAATTTTGGCGCTAACGCTTATGGCAAACCCGCAACCGCGCTTAATATCCTTCGTGAAACAGTTATGGGGCGTGAACTTTTTGATTTCGCGTTTAAACAATATTGTACCCGCTGGGCATTTAAACATCCGGAGCCTGCAGATTTTTTCAGGACCATGGAAGATGCAAGCGCTGTAGACCTGGATTGGTTCTGGAGAGGCTGGTTTTATGATATTGATCCTGTTGATATTTCAATTGACACTGTAAAAGCCTGGTCTGTCAATAAAGGAGAAAAAATTGCGGTAAAAATGGACACTGTTTATACCTATCCGAAACTGAAAGAGGCTGAATACATTACAACCATCCGTAACCGTGAAAGCGGATTAAGATCTCTGGTAGATATCGATACCACCTTGCGTGATTTTTATTACCACTACAAACCAGAACCTGTCATAATTAAAGAACTAAAAAACAAGAATGAGAACCTGGAAGAAATGCCGGATTCTTCTTTTGCAAAATATAATGGTAAGTACATTTACGAAATTAAATTTTCAAATAAAGGCGGTCTTGTCAGTCCGTTGATCATTCAGTTCAATTATACAGATGGTAGCAGCGAGATCGAAAGGATCAGCGCTTATGTATGGAGAAAAAATGAAAAAGAGGTTACAAAAACGTTTTTAAGGTCCAAAAAAGTAGCTTCTATCCAGATAGATCCATACCGGGAAACAGCTGATATTAATGAAAAGAATAATACCTGGAACATTAAAACTGAACCCGGTAAATTTGAATTGTTCAGGGCCAAAACCGGCGCCGCTGCCCGCGGACAGAGCATGGGTGAAAACCCGATGCAGAAAGCGCGAAAAAAATAAATACTATATTCTGCCCTCAATAGTTAAGGATAATTGCCTTTATTGGTTTTCCTCTGTTAAAATTAATCATCGACTTGTCCTAAATAATGGATAGTGCTACTTTTGTTCATTAGTAACAATGCCACTATCCGTCAGCCCGTATACAGATAAGCAACAAAAGGACAATGATCGATATTTTAAATAAAGAAAATTTGTTTGAAATTTTAAGCAAACTCCAGGCGGACGATAAACCAGAATTCGGAGCCATGACTCCACAACACATGGTGGAACATTTGGCTTTTGTCATTCGTTTTTCTAAAGGGAAAGAGCCGCAGCAACATCACTACCCGACAGACAAAGAAGAAAGAATTAAAGGATTTGTTATTGGAACTGACAAGGATATGCCGATAGGTTTTAAATCTCCTGTTTTGCCAATAGAAGAACTTCCAACGCTAAAACATTTAGGTTTGACTGATGCGATTGACAATCTCAAAGTGGAACTAAACGACTTTGAAAATTATTTTATCAATTATCCGTCAGACAAACCAGTAAACCCGACAATGGGAGAATTGAATTATAAGGAATGGGTAAGATTTCATAACAGACATTTTACACACCACCTCAGGCAATTCAGGTTGCTTTAAAAAGACAAAGGAAGACAAAAAGTCCGAACCGCTAAAATACAACCGTAGCCAAATAGGGAGCCGAAGCCTTTAATTTTGACAAGAGTAAAATATGAACCGTAGCCCTGATACGGGAATTAAGCAACCAGACGGAAGAAAATAACTGGAAATAAGCCGTAGCGCCATTTGTCAATGTGGCTTAACGGCTCAACCGGTAAAACGCTGAAACAATGCAAAAAACAAAAGCGTGGGCAAAACTAAAAACCCACGCTTCTTTTTTAGAACTCTAGAACACACACGAGAACAAAAATCCTATCTCACAATATTTACATTACCGGTTCTGGTATACTTTTTACGATTAAGTCCTGTATATTTTATTACATAGGTATAAACACCTAAAGGACAGAGAACATCTTTATTCTTGCCATCCCAGCCAACAGAATAATCATCTGAATGAAACACCTTAACACCCCAGCGGTCGTATATTTCCATCGAGATCTCAGAAATATTCTCGCCAAAGATTAAAAAGTGGTCATTCTTTCCATCATCGTTGGGCGTAAACGTATTTGGAATGTATATCGAAAAATCTTTCGTTAGTTCTAAACAGATCTCATCTGTTGCCTTACAGCCAAAATCGTTTTCAGCTTCAACACTATAACACCCGTTACGGCTTGGGTACACCTGTGTAAGCTGGCAGGCGGCGCAAACGATATCTTCACCACGAACCCAATTTAAGGTACCGGTGCCTGTAGCCCTGATAAAAATCGCGTCATTCAAATTATAGGTGGTATCGTTGCCTGCAAAAACTTCCGGCTTTGGATTTACAGTAACCATAACTGTAGTCGTTTTGCCGCAATACGAATCATACGATACTTCCACCGTGTAAACAGTGGTTACTTTTGGATTTGCCACTACCCCGGCGCCATTGGTCAGGTTTAATCCGTAAGCCGGGGACCATTTGAAGGAATTGCTTCCCCCCGCGTATAAAGTCACTTTGTCCCCTATGCAGATAGAAACATTGTCGGATATAGTGGGTATGATCTCCGGCACCACACCGACCTGATAAGTTAATTGCTGGTAACACGAAACTGGTCCAAGGAAAGTTTCCGCGATAACAGTATATAGCGTTGATACCGAAGGTGTGGCAATTATGCTGGTGTTTGTGCCGGTTGAAATAAAGCTGCCTGCAGGAAGCCAGGTAAAACTTTGTGCTCCCTTAACGCCGATCGGTATTGCAGAACCAGAACACACCTGGTTGTCTGAAACGATCAGATCCATATCAGGCCTGTTAACCGTTTTTATAAAAATGCTGGTGGATCCTGTGCAGATCCCATTGTAACCGTGCACCGTATACGTTGTACTTTCATTCGGAGAAGCAATCACCTCACTGCCTCCCGGGTAATTTAAACTTTCATTAGGGAACCATACAAAGGAATTCGCACCAGTCACTTTTAGTTTGGTGTTCCCGCTGCTACAGATCGTTGGCTGCATGGAAGTGGCATTTAATACAGGCATAACTATCACGGAAACCATTGCTACCGCCTGGTTCGTGCAGGTGTTTAAAGTCGCGGTAACTGTATAATTCTGTAAAGTCTTGGGAGTCGCAGTAACCAGCGTTCCGAAGCCGGTGGATAAGTGAGCGGATGGTGACCAAATATACGTAGAAGCATTTCCCACCGCGCTTAACGTTACTGAATTGCCGGCACACACCGTTGTTGTAACCGGCGAGACAGAAACCTCGGGCACCGGAAGAACAACAAGCACCGCATTTTTATCAGCACTCCGACATCCGTTGCTTTCTCCAACTACCGAATAGAAACTGGTAAGCGAAGCGTTGGTGACAATGCTACTATGATTACTTCCGGTAACTGTATAACCCGGCATCGGATACCATGCGTAATTTGTCGCACCGGAAACATTAAACGTATGCACTTCTCCGGGACATGCACTTGCAGACGGAGGACTCATGGAAAGAACAGGATTTGGTAATACCATAAACGTTTCTGTCTTTACCACAGTACATACTCCAGTTTGACCAATAAGTGAAGCAGTCATAACTGAGGGGCCAAAATTTGCAGAGCCGGTAACGCTTGCATACATTACAGGCCCGTTAGGCCAACTTACCGTGAGATTGTTATTGGTTAAAAACGTATAATTTGTAGCTCCTGCTGGAACGAATTGTATAATGCTGGGTGAATTATTAAAATTCTGAGAACATATAGTTGAACTACTCAGGCTCAATGACAGAACCGGGGGCTGTACAATATTTACGGTAGCCGTTGCAATATTTGTGCAGGAATTCAAATAACCAGTTACTGAATAAACCATCGTAGTGGGAGGTGAAACACTGATAAATGGCGCGTTAGGAGAAGATAACAGACCCATTGCCGGAGCCCACACAAAACTGGTAGCTGTTCCCAACGTTGAAAGAACAACGGGAGTTCCCAGGCAGACCGTAGATGTTGCAGGAGTTATTGAAACTAACGGAGTAGGTAAAATAATAATAGAAAGAGTTTGCGTCAGACTCTTGCATCCCACATTGCCTCCTGTTACGGAATATACAGAAGACGCGTTGGGTGTAATAATAACATTGCTCCCCGCATTGGTGTTTAGTCCATTACTTCCTCCCCACAAATACTGCGCAGCCCCTGAAACAGAAATAGACTTACTCCCACCCGGGCAAATACTGGCAGAAGTTTCAGACAAAACCAAAAGTGGGTTAGGAATAATGGAAAAAAAGGTAGTGGTCGTATCCTCGCATACACCATTCGACCCTACCAGAGTGGCAGTGGCAAGCTGAGAAAAGTTTCCCGAAATGGTTACTGGGAAACAAGGCATAAGAGTTCCATTGGGAGACGTAGTTGAATAATTTGTGCTGGTAAGAAGTGTATAGCTGTAGGCGCCGGAAGGTGTAAGTGTAATGGTGGCCGGAGATCCGTTATAGTTTTGAAGGCAGAGTGTATTGTTACTCATTGCCAGGTTCACCGTAGGCGTTTGATGTATAGAAAGCGTATTAGTGGCCGTACATCCGCTTACCACATCCAGCACGCTTACTGTATATACTCCCGGCAATTGAACCTGAATGGAATCTGTGCCGCTTGTCACAGGCATTCCGGGGCCACTCCAGGTAACAACATCACTCGAAAAAAAATGCGCAACAAAGATCTTGGTTGTGTCATTTCCTTTCACGCAAACAGAACCCGAAGGCGTCAGCTGAGCAAGAACAGGTACCGTATTGCTTAAAACCGTAGTGTTAAGCGTTAACTGAGTTGGAGGACAATTTCCGGTAGTAAGGACGCAGGAATAATTTCCGGGTGTATTAACAACTACAAAAGAATTATTCGCCGGTCCCACAATTCCAGGTCCGCTCCACAAATATGTTACCGGACTGGCAGTAGTTGTAACAGCTATACCTACGGTTGAACTGGTGCAACCGAGAGTTGCGCTTGAGATCGTGCTTCCGGCCAGACTGGTAGCCGGATAACAAACAGAACAGGAGGCAAAGTCCCCAGGATTGGAATTAAATCCTGTAACAGCTGTAAATGTAACACCTCCTCCGCTTATTGTACCAATAAAGAAGTTTGGAGTATTGTTGTTCTTTACATAGATCATGTTGCCTATAATTGCAAAGCCTCCGCCTGCCGATGTGTTAGGCATTCCGCTGAGTGTATAGGTACATTGTAACGCCCCGCCTGAACTATACATGGAAAGGCCCTGATTAGGTGTGGAAGTATTTAATGCATAAAAATTGCAATTACAATCTGTTACAAGATCATAAGGCCCCCCGCCGTTAAAACCACTCAGCGTGGTAAGTAACGAACCATTTGCCGACCCGTTATAAACATATATCTGTCCTGTGGACCCCACAATATTATATAAAGTGCTTCCACAACCCGCAATATTAACTGCCGAATTGCTACCAGTGGAATGCCCTGTATTTATCCAGGCTGTCCCATCCCAGTACCAGTAAGTGCCCCCTGAAGTGGTATAAAAGGTGGGACTTAATGTTCCGCTGTTAATATTGGGCATCAGCGCCAGCCCGCTGCCAAAAGTTGGAATATTTGTAAGGCTCGGATTGGTTGAAGAAAGAGGTAAAGAAGGATCGAAATAACTGATAAAGCCCCCACCGTCCATGTATACATAACCGTTTGAACAGATCGGATTCTGAGCAAAACAATATATTCCTGACACGAATAAAATCAGGAATATTGTTTCGCGTTTTTTCATTTAACCATTTGACTAGTATAAATATAACCAACAAAACTTGCTTTTCATATCTCATGTACCAAATCATATAAATAGTTATTGAAACCCGCCTTTGGGTGAGTAAAAGAAATATGTTAAAATCTTCTGGAAACAGCACTGAAATAAAATTAAAAAAATTAGCAATTTTATAGGATGGATCACTATCTCGACGAACTTAATATTTTACAGCGTGCTGCGGCAAAAGCAACCGAGGGGCCCGTTATGATCATTGCCGGGGCAGGCTCTGGAAAAACACGCGTACTTACTTTCCGCATAGCGCATATCATGGAAAAAGGTGTGGATGCATTTAATATACTGGCTCTTACTTTTACCAACAAAGCGGCGCGCGAGATGAAAGAAAGGATCGCGAGGATCGTGGGGCCAGGCGAGGCAAAAAATCTCTGGATGGGTACTTTTCACAGTGTATTTGCCAAGATCCTCCGCATTGAAGCCTCTAAATTAGGGTATCCCGCCAATTTTACGATTTATGATACCGACGACAGCAAAAGTGTTATAAAAGAAATCTTAAAACAGTTTAATCTCGACGATAAAATATATAAACCTTCACTGGTTCTGAACAGGATCAGCGAAGCAAAAAATAAACTCGTTTCTGCAACACAGTACATGAACAATCCTGTAACCCAGCAGGAAGATATGAGCAGCAGGAAACCCATGCTCGGAAAAGTTTATGAAGCATACCAGCGCAGGAATTTTAAAGCAGGCGCGATGGATTTCGACGATCTGTTGTTCCAGACAAATATTCTTTTGCGTGATTTTCCGGATGTACTTTTAAAATACCAGAATAAGTTCAGGTACATTCTCGTGGATGAGTACCAGGATACAAACTTCTCTCAGTACCTTATTATTAAACAGCTGGCGGCAAGGTTTCAGAATATCTGCGTGGTGGGGGATGATGCACAGAGTATTTACGCTTTTCGTGGCGCCAATATTCAGAACATCCTGAATTTTGAAAAAGATTATCCTGATCTTAAAACATTTAAGCTCGAACAGAACTACCGGAGTACAAAAACCATTGTTGGGGCGGCGAACCAGATCATTGCCAACAATAAAGACCAGTTTAAAAAAACGGTGTTCACCGAAAACGAAGACGGCCAGAAACTTAAAGTGATGAAGGCCGGTTCTGATAATGAAGAAGGACAAAAGATCGTAAACAGCATCTTTGAAACACGCATGCAGAACCAGGCAAAAAACAGCGATTTTGCAATCCTTTACCGGACCAATGCGCAATCAAGGGCATTTGAAGAATCCTTAAGAAAACTGAATATCCCCTATAAGATCTATGGTGGCATAAGCTTTTATCAGCGTAAGGAAATAAAAGATGTGCTTTCGTATTTTCGTTTAACGATAAACAGCAATGATGATGAAAGTCTGAGGCGCATTATTAATTATCCCGCAAGAGGAATAGGTCAGACAACAATTGATAAAATTACAGTTGCCGCGGCTGAACATGATATCAGCATGTGGACCGTAATCAGTAACCTTAAAGACTTTAATCTTGGGATCAATGCCGGGATCGCAGCTAAAATAAATGATTTTGTAACGCAGTTAAAATCCTATACGTTGCTGCTTCCATACAAGGATGCGTTTGACCTTGCAAATTATATTGCGGTGAACAGTGGGATAATAAAAGAACTTTACACTGACAAAACCCCTGAAGGTGTAAGTCGATATGAAAACATACAGGAATTACTGAACGGTATTAAAGATTTTGTAGAACAGCCGCGCACTCCGCAGGAAAGTGAACTGAACGACATTATAAAACCGGAACTACAAAAAAATGAAACGGAGCTTGCCGCCGGTGAAGTGGATACTTCTGTAAAAACACTGGACGAGTTTATGCAGGAAATTACTTTGCTTACAAGTGTTGACAAGGAAGACGAAAAAGACACCAACATGGATAAAGTAAGCCTGATGACCATCCATGCCGCCAAGGGTCTTGAGTTTCCGTATGTTTATATAGTTGGACTTGAAGAGAATTTATTCCCATCACAACTTTCGATCAACAGCAGGACAGACCTTGAAGAAGAGCGACGGCTTTTTTATGTAGCGGTAACCAGGGCCGAAAAACAGGCTACGCTGAGTTATGCAACAATGCGTTATCGTTTTGGAAATGTTACGTATTGTGAACCAAGCAGATTTATTGATGAAATAGATGGCAAATTTCTGGATTATCCTGAAGAACAGGTTCTACCGGCTTTCTCAAAAAATACATTTGACCGTTTCCGTGATAACTATAATTCAGCTTCCTCAGCGCAGGATAACTCTGCAATCAATCTCAATCTTAAACCTAAAAAACTGATCCGGTTTAATTCAAATTTAAGTTCTACATCAGCGCCTGTTGATCTTGCTCTAAACAGGTCTTTGAATTCGGGAGACATGGTAATGCATGAAAAATTTGGAAAAGGCCGGATTGTTATGCTGGAAGGCACCTGGCCTGAAACCAAGGCTACCATACAATTTGAAACATCCAGGAGTAAAAGCCTTCTTTTGAAATTTGCGAGACTTAGTAAATTATAATCCAGCCGAATTTCATGAGTGATTGTATGATCTTAATGAATGAGTAAGAAATTTTTTTTAATGATTATTTTTTTTTACTTTTATTTAATTACAATAAAAATCTTATCCACATGAACAGAAAACTGTTATTATTTTGTCTGGCCTCCTTTGGTTCACTCTTTTTAAACGCTCAAACACCGCAACAAGTACAAGGATTTTGCGGAACCGGGGCTCCACCACAACAATGGGATTCCTGGTTTAACAACAAAATAGAAGAATACACAAAGAACATGGCGGGCGGTAAAAGCACTATGGTTGTTCACACCATTCCCGTGATTGTTCACGTTATATATTTTAATGAAGCCATTGGCACTTATCCCAATATAGATTCCAACCAGATCAAATCTCAGATCGCCGCTTTGAACAGGGATTTTTCAGCAACAGGGGTAAACGTTGGGAATGTACCCTCTGTATTTTCAGGCCTTGTTTCAAACACGGGTATCAAGTTTTGTATGGCGCGTAAAGACAGGCAGGATCAGCCACTTGTTCCACATGGTATTGACCGGGTAGGCGCTTCTGCAAATAGCTGGCTGAGTCCCGCGACGCCAACATTGGATCTGCAAAACTATTTTAATACTGTAATTATTCCTGCCACTATCTGGGATCCCACAAAATATTTAAATATCTGGGTGAGTGATAAACCTCTTAACTACCCTATGAACGGCTTTGCCACCTACCCTCCTTCGTCAGGCCTGACAGGTGTTTTTGGCGGAAATATCGGAACGGCAACAAATGATGGGGTATGGATCTGGGCAAAGGCCTTTGGAACCGTGAGTAATGCAGTTGCACCTTACAATGAAGGAAGAACCTGTACACATGAAGTAGGCCACTGGCTTGGGCTAAGGCATATCTGGGGAGACGGCAACTGTTTATCCGATTATTGTAACGATACACCTACCGCCAAACAAGCACATTACGCGTGTATTACACCAACAATGCTTCCCGTAGGTGTTGACGCTTGTGGTGTCGGTACAAGTCCGAACGGAGAAATGCCTATGAATTTTATGGACAGAACTGAGGACGCCTGTATGTACATGTTTACCCATGACCAGAACATCCGTATGCAAACCGCTCTCAGCCAGAGCCCGTTACGCTACCAGTTAGGAACGCACGATAAATGTGCTCTGCCAATTGCGCCTTCCACTTCAGCTGTTGCATCTTTTACAACCCTGAGCGCACATTGCCTCAACCAGCCCTTCACCCCATTTAATACCTCGAGTGGATTTCCTTACCCTACCTATGTATGGAGCTCATCCCCTGCTGCAGGTTTTTCTCCCAACAATACTGTTGCAAACCCTGCCGTCACACTCAGCAATCCCGGCTTTTACACGCTAACCCTTGTTGCCACAAACAGTTTAAGTTCATCAACCGCCACTTTTGTTGTTTCAGCTCAGAATACCTGTGCTGCGGTACCCTTCTGCCTCGACTCAATAAGGATGATCAAAAACACTGATACCCTTACCGTATATAAAGCTCCTAACAGCGCTGTTTCTGGATGTGGTCCTGGATCCTCTACAGGATATCTTGTTGGTACAAACTGTTATAAAGACAAAGAATTTGCACAATACTTCCCTCCTACATCCTACTCGAACGTTCCAAACCCACAGGTAAACAGTGTTATCGTTCTGTTTGATACGGCAGGTACAAAAGGCCCGAATGCAGGCACACAGGTTGTCTGTAAAATATATGGGGGATCTGTAGGCTTTGGTCCTGCCAGTGTGCAGGGATCTAAAAGCGACAGCCTGGGTAAAATTGTAAACACTCCAAAAATTAACATGGTTGGGTATATTGGTAAGCCAAACGTTTTGTTACAGGTAAACACAAAAATGTATCCATTCAGATATGATTTTGCAAGCCCGATCATTATTAGCAGCCCTACTTCAGGATTTTTTGCCGGTATCCAGGTACCACTTTCCACACAGGATTCGATCAATATTGTCACCAATACAAAAATCAATTCGGCAGTGGATTCCTCTGCCTGGTACCTTTCTGCAAATCTGAGCTGGCGAACTTTCAAAAGCACAAGGGGGCATAAGATCCAGATGGCCATGATCCCAATTATTACATGCGGGCCCGTAGGTATCAATGAAGAAACCTTAACCCGGTTCAATTCCGGCATACATATAATGCCGAACCCGGGTTCCGGTTTATTCAATCTTGTATTCACTTTCCAGAAGGAAGAGTCATTAACGGTAAATGTGTACAATGCCATTGGCCAGCGCATAAGCTCGGGCGAGCTGAAAAATGTGATGAATAACGTTGTCAATCTTGATCTAACAAATGAACCCGAGGGTATTTATTTCACTGAGATCTCAAACGGCTCTGAAAAAGTTGTGAAGAAAATTGTACTGAGTCATTAAACTCATGCTAATTTTTTAAAGACCCGCCCGAAAAGCGGGTTTTTTTATTTTAATTAATAACTTTCTATCTTGTCAAATTAAATCCTACTTTAAATGAATTTATATACGATAAATACCGGCCACTTTAAACTTGACGGGGGCGCCATGTTTGGTGTAGTACCGAAAAGCATCTGGAACAAACTTAACCCCGCGGACGAAAACAATATGTGCAGTTGGGCGCTTCGCTGCTTATTGATTGAGCAGGGGAACAGACTCATCCTGATAGACAACGGAATGGGCAATAAACAAGATGCGAAGTTTTTAAGTTATTATTTTTTGCATGGAAGTGATACGCTTGAAAAGTCACTGAATAAACACGGATTTACATCTTCTGATATAACGGATATGGTATTGACGCACCTTCATTTCGACCATTGTGGTGGAAGCATTCAGTATAATTCGGACCGGAGTAAACTGGAACCTGCATTTAAAAATGCGACATACTATTGTAATGAAAAACACTGGCAATGGGCAATTCATCCCAACCCAAGAGAGAAAGCGAGTTTCCTGAAAGAAAATATCATGCCGATCCGGGAAAGCGGTCACCTGCAATTTATAGACAGCTCATCAAAACTTATTGAAGGTTTGTCATTTATCGAAGTAAATGGGCACACTGAAGGAATGATGTTACCTGTTATAAATTATAAAGAAAAGACCCTTATTTTTATGGCCGACCTTATTCCAAGTGCCGCACATATCCCGGTTCCATACGTGATGGGATATGACGTGAGACCACTGGATACGCTGAAAGAAAAAGAAAGTATTCTTACCAAAGCGGTAGAAAATAACTGGACCTTATTTTTCGAACACGACCCTTTGGTGGAATGCGCAACCCTTGAGCAAACCGAAAGAGGGATCAGAAAAAAAGATCAGTTCCTATTAAGCGAGATGATTTAAGGATTTCCCGCTTCCCCACAATTTCCCTATTAAATATACCATACACCTGGCTCTTAAATTCCAGGCATACAGTTTCTTTTTAAAATGTTAAAAAGGTCAAACTGTCCTTTGATTGATTGAAGCATCTATTCCATTGATTAAATAGCTTGAAGATGGTACCTGATTTTGTTAAATTAGGCCTTAGTATTAAATAACTAACACCCAAAAAAACTAACCCAAAATAAATGCTTTACAGATTTAAAATAAAATGCCTGTTTTTATTTTTATTCCTGAATTTTACTTCTTTCGCACAACACGAAACCAAAAAATGGTACTTCGGGAATTACGCGGCATTGGATTTTATGACTAATCCGCCGACGATTCTTACCAACAACGCCATGCTTTCTCATTATTCATGCGCCAGTGTTGCAAACGCTGCCGGAAGTTTATTATTCTATACTAATGGAAATACTGTGTTTGACCAGACTCATGCGGCCATGGCCAACGGTACAGGGCTTGTAGGAAATGTAAATGGAACAGGAGGCTCACAGGGTGTATTGATCGTACAAAAACCGGGTAGTTCAACAGTTTATTATGTTTTTACTTCTCAGTGGAATAATACTTCAAGCGCAGGACTTTATTACTCTGAAGTGGATATGAGCCTGGCAGCTGGTATGGGATCGGTGACAGTAAAAAATGCAACTCTTGTGGCGGCAGGAACAACGTCCATCGGCATAGGGAAACTCACCGCGACAAGACATTGTAATGGTACTGACATCTGGCTTGTAGCCCGTGATTGGTATTACAACTGGACTGGACCTACCAGCACCACCATTACCGTGAATAACAGTTTCCGTTCCTTCCTGATCAGCTCTGCCGGCATTAATACAACAGCTGTTATATCAACTCCAGCTGTTTATACCTATAGTAACAATTGGGGTTGGACTTATGATTATGGCTGCATGAAAATTTCTCCTAATGGACAAAAACTTGGGGTGGCTCTCTATAATTGGAATAACAACTGGTCCAACAGCAATAATAATTCTTTTGAATTGTTTGATTTCGATAATACAACCGGTGCGGTAAGCAATTCGCTAGCGCTGATGCCTAATACGACCAACACGTGGAATTATGCCTGGGGCGTGGAATTCTCTCCCGACGGCACAAAACTTTACGGCAGCAAAATAAACGGGTCCAATACGAATTCCGGTGTATTCCAGTGGGACCTCTGTGCCGGCTCACCCACTGCTGTTGTAGCATCTATTTATACAGTCTGTCCCTGGAATACTACCAATAATAATTTCGGCGCTCTTCAACTGGCGCCTGATGGTAAGATCTATGTTGCCAGATGGAACCAGGCTGCATTAGATGTTATCAATAGTCCCAATTCCCTGGGAAGCGCCTGTGCTTATACGATTGCAGGGCAATCTATTTCGCCTAAAGCCAGTTTGTACAGTCTTCCGAATTTTATGGGAAGCAGCTTTATACAAAGACCTCCTCCAACACCATTTACTCACACAGTTAGTAATAATTATGGTTGCCAGGCAGCGCTCTTTGCTTCCGTTTATACACCCAGTGTTACGGTTGTGGGTTGCTCATCTACCGGTTATTCACTAAATGCCGTTCAATGGAATTTTGGAGATCCGGCTTCCGGAGCCAACAATACATCTAACCTGGTTTCTCCTATTCATGCATTTACTCAGCTAGGTACTTATACTGTCAGCCTGGTTCTTTATTATAGCTGCGGCGGCGGCACCGACACATTAAAACAAGTGGTTAATATTAACCAGCCCTGTATTTCCGTCAGCAGTACATCGATCACCTGCGCCAATC
>Ga0208492_1001058_pt1 | contig 19390 bp, 16 predicted proteins | sample Subbioar_CSW14AB_FD_184820 | JGI IMG/M metagenome (GOLD analysis project Ga0208492, IMG submission 184820) | Serpentinite rock and fluid subsurface biosphere microbial communities from McLaughlin Reserve, California, USA - CR12Mar_CSW14AB (SPAdes) | ecosystem: Environmental > Terrestrial > Deep... | reverse complement strand
GCAGGCCCGTGCTGGTGGATGTTGAGCCGGGGACCTACAACATGGACGTATCGAGGATCGAGAAGGCGGTGACAAAGCGCACCCGCGCCATCATGCCGGTCAGCCTCTATGGTCAGTGCGCGGCGATGGACGAGATCAATGCGATTGCCGCCGATCACAAGCTCGCCGTCATCGAAGACGCCGCCCAGAGCTTCGGCGCGACCTACAAGGGCCGTCGTTCCTGCGGACTGTCGGTCATCGGCAGCACCAGTTTCTTTCCGTCCAAGCCGCTTGGTTGCTACGGCGACGGCGGGGCCTTGTTCACCCCCGATGCGGCGCTCGCCAAACGCATGCGTGAAATCCGCGTGCACGGCCAGGACCGCCGCTACCACCATCCCTTGCTCGGCGTGAACGGTCGTCTCGATACCCTGCAGGCCGCCATCCTGCTCGCCAAGTTCGACAGCTTCCCGGCCGAAGTGACGGCGCGCGAGCGCCTTGGCGCCGCTTACTCGGCGCGCTTTGCGGCGGCCGGTGCGCGTTTCACCACGCCCTACATCGAGCCGCATAACACCTGCGTCTACGCGCAATACACCGTGCAGCTCGACCAGCGCGACGCCGTCATCGACAAACTCACCGCCGCCAGCATTCCGACCGCCGTGCACTATCCGGTGCCGCTGCATCTGCAGCCGGTATTCGCCAATATGGGCTTGGGCGCGCGCGGCAGCTTCCCCATCGCCGAGCGCACCGCCGAACGCGTGATGAGCGTGCCCATGCATCCCTTCCTGACCGATGCCGAGCTCGACACCATAGTCGGCGCGGTGGTCACGGCGGCCGACAGTGTTTGAGCTGGCCGCCGCCGCGCGCGCAGCGCGGCGCTGAAGCGCCCACGGCGGGCCTGCGCATGTTCATGAACAAGCTCATCGCGGTGGTGGTGCCGGCCTACAACGAAGAAAAGTTGATCGGGCGAGTGATCGACACCATGCCCGAGCTGGTCGATCGCATCGTGGTGGTCGACGACTGCAGCCGCGACTCCACCGCCGCCATCGTCGAGCAGTATCGCGAACACGACCCGGAGCGCATCGTGCTGGTCCGTCATGCCAGCAACGAAGGCGTGGGTGGCGCCATCTCCAGCGGCTACATCTGGTGCCGCGATCACGGCGTCGACATCGCGGTGGTGATGGCCGGCGATGCGCAGATGGATCCGGCCGATCTGCCGGCCCTGCTGGAGCCGGTGGCGAGCGGCGCGGTGGACTACGCCAAGGGCAACCGTCTGTTCACCGGCGAAGCGTGGAAGCTGATTCCGCGCACGCGCTATCTCGGCAACTCGGCCCTGTCGCTGCTGACCAAGATTGCTTCGGGCTACTGGCATGTGGCCGATTCCCAGACCGGCTATACCGCCATCAACCGCCGGGCCCTGGAAACCATCGATTGGACGCGTACCTGGAAACGCTATGGCCAGCCGAACGATCTGCTGGTGCGCCTGAATATCTACAGCTTCAAGGTGCGCGACGTGCCGGTCAAACCGGTCTACAACATCGGCGAGACGTCCGGCATTCGCCCCTTGCGCATCATTCCGCGTCTGACCCGTCTGCTCACGCGTCTGTTCTTCATGCGCATGTTCGAGAAATACGTGATTCGCGACTTCCACCCGCTGGTGTTCTTCTATGCCATCGGTCTGTTGCTGGGCGTGGTTGCGGCACCGCTGCTGTTGATACGCATGCTGTGCGTCTGGTGGACGGTCGGTTCGATACCCGAGATCAATGCGCTGGCGCTCATGATCAGCCTGATCGGCGCCACGCAGTTCCTGTTGTTCGCGATGTGGTTCGACATGGAGTACAACAAAGACCTGCGTTAGGGCCCTTGATGCGTGATTTCACTCTCGACATGTATGCCGGCCTGTGCGCGACGGCGCTCGCCGCCGGCTACGTGCCGATGACGGTGAGGCGCTATCTCGAAGGCGACGCGCTGCCGCCACGCGTGCTCATCATGCGCCACGACATTGATCGCTGGCCGCGGCGCGCGCTGGCCATGGCCGAGCGCGAAGCCGCACTCGGCATCGCCGCCACCTATTACGTGCGCATGACCCGTCACGCCTTTCGTCCCACCATCGTGCGACGCCTGGCGGCGCTGGGTCATGAGATCGGTTACCACTACGAAACCCTGTCCCGCGCTGGCGGCGATGTGCCACGCGCGCTGGCCGATATGCGGCGTGAACTCGCCGTGTTGCGCGACTGCGCGCCGGTCGTGACCGCCGCCATGCACGGCAGTCCGCTTTCGCCGATCGACAATCGCGACATCTGGCGTCACGCCGCGCTGGGCGATTTCGATCTGCGTGGCGAGGCCTATCTGTCGCTGGACTACGGCCGGCTCGCTTATTACACCGACACCGGGCGCGCGTGGTCCGCGGACGCGACCAATCTGCGCGACCGGCCGACCGGCGCGACGACTGCCGTCAGCCGGGCCGACAGCAGCGAGGAACTGCGCGCGGTGATCGCGAGCGGTCGGCATGCCGCGCTCTGCATCCAGTCCCACCCGGAACGCTGGAGCGACAGCCTCGGCCAATGGTGTGTGAGCGCGGCGATGGATGGCGCGGTCAATGTCGCCAAGCGTGTGCTGCGCGGCCTGCGTCGCGGCAGTGTGCCGACATGAACGGCGCGGCGCTCGAGGTGCGGCCCCTGCGGGCGGCGGAGGAGGGCGACTACAGCGCCTATCTGGCCGCCCACGAGGACGCCTCCGTTTACCACACCCTGGACTGGCGCGATGTGCTGCGCACGGTATACGGCTATGCGCCCCATTATCTGGTGGCCCGCGACGCGGGGCACATCGTCGGTGTCCTGCCCCTCATGATGGTCGCGAGTCCTTTGTCCGGCCGCCATCTCAGCGCGCTGCCCTTCAGTCATCGTGTCGCGCTGCTGGCCCTGCCCGCGGCGCAACCGCATTTGCTGGCGGCCGCGCAGCAACTGACCCGCGAATGCGGCGGGCGTTATCTGGAATTACGCGAAGATGCGGGCCGCCTCGACGTCGCCGGCTTTGCACCGGCGGCCGGCTACTGGCAGTCGATACTCGATCTCGGGCCACCGGTGGAGGCATTGTGGCGGCAGGTGCGCAGTTCCACACGGCGCAATGTCGCGCGCGCCGAACGCGCCGGCGTCACGGTGCGACGCGCACAGAGCGCGGACGATCACCGGCGCTTCTATCGCCTCATGCTGGAGACGCGCCGCCATCAGGGCACGCCGCCCTATCCGCGCCGCCTGTTCGACGAACTCGCGCGTCAGCCGTGGACACGCCTGTACCTGGCCGATGACGCGCAGGGCACCACGCTCGCCGGTCTGTGTATCTTCGTGCACGGCGCGCAGGCACTATATGCCTATGGCGCGTCGAGCAAGCGCGCGGCGCATCTCGAGCAGCGGCCGAACGATCTTCTCTTCTGGCGTGTCATCGCCGAACTGCGCGCCGAGCAGGCCAGCGCGCTCGATTTCGGCATCAGCCCCGAGCACCTCGGCGAACTGCGGCGCTTCAAGGAAAACTGGGGCGCGGTCAGCACGCTGTTGCATCATGCCCGCTGGTCGCCGACCGGCGCAGCACCGCAAGGCGTTGCACGCGGCGGGCCGCTGGCCACTTGCGCGGCGCGCGTCATACGCCACACACCGTTGCCGCTGCTGGCCTGGGCGGGCGATCGCTTTTTCAAGTATTTCGGGTGACATCGCCGTGGACGACACGCCGTATCAAGGATCGGATCAATATTTGTGGGACGTGCAGAACCGCCGTCGTCTCGGTCGTTATCTGACCGACACGGTGTCGGGCTTCATCGCCCGCTATCTGCCCCACGACAGCGGTCGCGTGCTCGACATCGCCTGCGGCACCGGCAAGCTCTCGCAATTGATCGACAGCCACGGCTTCGAACGCGTCAGTCTCGAATACGATTTCGAGCCCCTGCGCTGGTTTCGCCGCCGCGATGCCGAGGCCCTGCTGGTCAATGCCGATGCCCAGGCCCTGCCGTTTGCCGACGCCAGTTTCGATCACGTGATCGCGGTCGAGATGATCGACTACGTGCCGAACCGCGCGCGCTTCTACAGCGAGATGCTGCGGGTATTGAAACCCGGTGGTCGTCTCATGATGACCTACACCAACAAGCGCAGTATCAAAGGCCTGGTGTACGGCGCCTATCTGCGCCTCGCGGGGCGTGCACGCATTCGTCGCTACTACGAGCAGACGCTGGCCGAGGGCGTGGCGGAGATGCTCGCCGGCGGCTTTGCGGTCAAGGGGCGCCACGGTTACAACTGGAATCTGCTGCCGCGCGATGCCGACAATGTGCTGGTCGATGTGTGTGCCGGCGTCGAGAAGCTGTTGCATCTCGAAGCGTTGCCGCAATGGAGTCCGCTGGTGTTCGTGGTGGGCGAAAAGCCGCGCGCGTGAGACTGCTGATAGACATCAACCATCCCGGACAGGTGCATCTGTTCAAGCACGCCGCGCGTGCCTGGCTGGCGCGCGGCGATGCAGTGCTGTTCGTCGCGCGCGACAAGGACGTCACCATCGCCCTGCTCGAGGAATACGGCCTGCCCTATGAGCGTGGCCCGCTGCGTCGTCGTGGTCTGCCCGGCCTGTTACGCGAACTGTTCAGCAAGACCGCGCGGCTCGTGACCATCGGTCGGCGCTTCAAGCCTGACATCGTGCTGAGCCTCGGTTCACCCGCCGCGGCGTGGGCCGCGACGCTGCTGCGCGTTCCGCATCTCGCTTTCGAAGACACCGAACATTCCACCGAGCAGTACGTGCTGTATGCGCCGTTCACGCGTTGGATAGCGACCGCGGTGTGCTTCAAGCGCGAACTCGGTCGCAAGCAGCTGCGCTATGCCGGCTATCATGAACTCGCCTATCTGCACCCGCACCGTTTCACGCCGGATGCCGCCTTGCCCGCGACACTCGGCATCGATCCCGCGCGGCCCTATGTGCTGGTGCGTTTCGTGTCCTGGGAAGCGAGTCACGATGTCGGCCACAGCGGCTTCAGCGCGGCCGGCAAGCGTCAGCTCATGGCCCTGCTCGAAGAGCGCGCGCGGGTCATCATCACTTCCGAACAGGCGCTGCCCGCCGAACTCGAACGCCTGCGTCTGCCGACCAGCCCGGGGCGCGTGCACGATCTGCTGGCCGGCGCCGCGCTCTATATCGGCGAAGGCGCAACCATGGCCTCGGAGGCGGCCATGCTCGGCGTGCCCTCGATCTACGTCAACACCTTGCCGGCCGGCACCATCGACGAGCAGCAGGCCTATGGGCTGGTGTACCACCTGCCGGACGAAACCGCCGCCATCGCGCGCGCCGTCGCCCTGCTGGACGACCCCGACAGTCGCGCCGAACACCAACGTCGTCGCGCGCGCATGTTGAGCGAGAAAATCGATGTCACCGCCTGGATGATCGAAACCATCGACCGCCTATGTCCACGCCCCGCATGAACGCGCCGCACTGGCCGGGCGGCGCACCCTTCGCCCTGTGTCTGAGCCACGACGTCGATCGGGTCGCGAAGTCATGGTTCCATTATCTCTACTACGCCTGGCGCGACGGTGTGCGTGGTGAACTGCGCTCACTCGTCAGCCGGCTCAAGGGCCGCGAGCCGTTCTGGAACTTCGAATTCCTGATGGATTTCGAGCGCGAACTCGGCGTGCGTTCCACGGTGCTGTTTCTGCATGAGACCGCGCGCGGCGTCGGCGCCAGATACTGGGGGCGTTACGATCCGCGCCACCCGCGCGTGGCGCGCGTCATTCGCGAACTCGATGCCGGCGGCTGGGAAGTCGGTCTGCACGGTTCCTATTTCTCTTATCGCGACGCGACCCTGCTCGCCAACGAGAAGAAGCGTCTGGAGGACATCCTCGGCAAGCCGCTTACCTCCACCCGCCAGCACTATCTCAATCTCGATGGCGAGGCGACCTTCGCGCATCAGGCGGCGCTCGGCCTGACGGTCGATTCCTCGGTGGGACATGCCGATCGGGTGTGGGACAGCACGCCACTGCCCTACCGTGTGGCCCAGGGTCGCCTGTGGGAACTGCCGATCACGGTGATGGATACCATAGGTCTCGACCAGCCATGGGTACGTGCGCAGATCCATTCGGCCATTGCACGGGTCGCGGATGCCGGCGGTGTGGTGGTGCTGGACTGGCACCAGTGCGCCTTCAATCCGCGCGAGCAGCCTGTGCGTGTGTCCTTGTATGGCGAGTTGATTCGCGATGCCCAGGCACGCGGTGCCTGGGTCGCGACCATGGGCGAGATTGCCCGCCATCTGTCATCGCAGGCGGGCTAGGCGACGATGAGCATCGATCCCAGTCTGCATCGTTCGCTATTGTCACCCTATCGCATCGCCTGCGCGCGCGAACTGCGCGGCCGCATCCTCGATGTCGGCGGTGGGCTCGGCGACTACCTGCCCTATTTCAGTGGCGAGGTGGTGCTGGCCGACGTCAATCACGAAGCGCTGCGCCAGGCGCCGCTCGCCGCGCGCGTGCAAGCGAGCGGCGAGCGTCTGCCTTTCCATGATTCGAGCTTCGACGCGGCCTGGGCTTGCGCGGTCGCGCAGTACCTGGATCTGACACGCTTCGTTGCCGAACTCGAGCGCGTCACGCGCGCCGGCGGTCGCATCCTGCTGCTGGTGCCGAATGCCCGCTCGCCCTGGGATCGCCTCAAGCGCCTGCTCGGTTACGAGACCTGGGCGGATCAGGCCGGCATCGTGCGCCAGTACTCGGTCGATGATCTCGCGGTGCATGGCCGCGTCACCGGCGAAGTGCGCTTCCTGCCGGGCGAACGCTGGCTGCGCGGCTTGCCGCGGCTCGGGCATACTCTCATGCTCGATATCACGGTCGCGAAGTAAGACCCATGTCCAGCGCGACGCCACCTTTGAAAGTGCTGCTGTGCGGCGCCTGCATGTCGGGCAACATGGGCGGGCCGGCGCTTTATCTCGGCATGCAGGAAGCGTTTCGTCTGCTCGATGTGCCGGTCGCGATCACGGTGCTGTCGAAATATCCGCGCGACGACGCCGCGCCCTGCGCGCAGGCCGGCTGGCCGCTGATCGATTTCACCAGCGCCCGGCAGTTGACGCGCGCCGCGCCCCTGTCGCTGCTCTATGGCGGCCTGCGCCTGCTCGGTCTCATGCCGCGCCATTCGCGCGTCGATTTCATGCAGGCGACCTTGAGCCACGACGTGCTCATCGATCTGTCCGGCATTTCCTTCACCGACGAGCGCGCGATCTCGGGGCTGGTCATCAATGTGCTGTGGCTGCTGCCGGCGCTCGCCACCGGTCTGCCCTTCGTCAAGGCCGCGCAGGCGATGGGGCCGTTCCGGCGACCGCTGGTGCGCTGGGTATCGCGTTGGGTCCTGGGTCGTGCAGCGGCGCTGGCCGCGCGTGGCGCCGAGAGCGCCGCCCATGTCCGCGCCTTGTTGCCGGAGCGGCATATCGAGCAACTCGACGATCTCGCCTTTCTCATGCCTGCGGCAAGTGACGCGGAAGTCGCGGCCGCGCTGCGGGATCTCGGCCTCGCCAGCGGCCGTGCCTACTGCGTGCTGGCGCCGAGCTACGCAGTCTATGCCATGGCCGATGCGGATCAGCGCCAGCGTTATGTCGCACTGTTTGCCGCGATGGCACGACATGCGCGCGACGGTTACGGACTCGACGTCCTGTTGCTCGCGCATGAGCGCGCCCACGGCGGCGGCGCTGTGGATGACCTCATGGTCTGCGAGCAGGTGCGGGCGCAGGTGCCGGGCGTGCCGCCGGTCGTGCTGCGCGATGAGGTCCATGCGCCGCTGCTCAAGGGCCTGGTCGGCCATGCCGAGTTCGCGCTCGGCTCGCGCTTCCACTTCATGGTCGCGGCCATGGGCTCGGGCGTGCCGGGCATCGCCATCGGCTGGAGCCACAAGTACCGCGAAATGATGGAAGCCTTTGCGCAGGGCGCGCGCGCGATCGATTTCCGTGTCGCCGAAGTCGCCGATATCCGCGCCGAGCTCGACACCCTGTGGCAGCAACGCGAGGCGATACGCGCCACGCTGCGCGAAAGTCTCGTGCGCGTCAGGGCACGCGCGCTGCGCAATGCGGTGCTGGCAGTCGCGGCGGCGCGGCGCGAAGTGGCGCCAGCCGCGGCGGAGCAAGCGTGATCACGCCGCGCATACGCAGCCTGTTGTCATGGGGTATCGCGCTGATCCTGCTGGCGCTGCTGGCGGCGATGCTCGCACGCGAAGGCGACAAACTCGCGCGACTCGCGAGCATCGCGCCCGGCGCGGCCGTGCTGCTGGTGTTGCTGTGTCTGCTGCTGTTCATGCCCAACGGCCTCATTCGCCGGGCGATGGCCGCGCACTTCGGCGTGCAGCTCGGCTTCGTCGAGTGGTACGGCATGATTCTGTTCACCAATCTGCTCAACCTGATCTTGCCGGCGCGCGCCGACATGGTCTTCACCGCGGGTTATCTCAAAACCATGCACGGGCTGTCGCTCGCCCATTTCGCCAGCATGACCTATGGCAATGCCGTGCTGTTCGCGGCGGTGATGGTGGTCGAAGCCCTGCTGGGTCTGGCCTACATCGCCTGGGATCTCGGCTACTGGAGTCCGCGGGTGCTGGTCTTCGCCGCGGTGATGGGCGTGCTGGCCGTGGCCTTGTTGCTGTTGCCGGCCTTGCCCGTCAAGGGGGAGGGGCGGATCGCGAGTGGCCTGCGCCGTGCGCTCGAAGGTTGGCGGAGCCTGCGTCAGGCACCGCGCCTGTTGCCGCGCCTCGCGCGTTACATGGTGCTTGGTTCGTTGATCTTCGCGGCCTGGATGTATGTGTCCTATCACGCGCTCGGTTTCGAAGTCGACCTGCCGCGCGTGCTGGTCGCCGGCGTGGTGGTGCAGTTGAGTTTCCTGCTGGTGCTGACGCCGGGCAATCTCGGCATACGCGAAGCACTGACCGGGCTGGTCTCGCAATTGATCGGGCTCGGCTTTTCCGAAGGCGTGATAGTCACGCTGCTGCAACGCGCGGTCTCGCTGCTGGTTTTCAGCGTGGTGGGCGGCGTGTTCGGTCTCATGTTGACGCGCGCCTTGCGCCGCGCACGCGCGGCGCGGCCATGAATACCACGCCCTGCGAGAATCTCGACGCGGTGAAGGCCGGGCGCTGGTGCATAGGCTGCGGCGCCTGCACCGCCGCCGATGCCTCGCTGCGGCTGACGCTCAGTGCCGACAACCGCTGCTATGAACCCGACGGTCCCGGCAATGCCGCGGCGGTAGCGGTCTGCCCGGCGGTCGAGGTCGATTACGCCGCGTTGCATGCCTGGCGCTTTCCCGGCCGTGATGTGGGTGCCCATGGTGTAGTCGACAAAGTGCTGCTCGCGCAAAGCGTCGATGGCGAACGCAATCGCCGTGCGAGTTCCGGCGGCATGATCAAGGAATTGCTGATCGGCCTGCTGGCACGGCCGGATATCGACGGCGCCATCGTGCTGGCGGCGCAGGGCGGCATCGCGTTTGCGCCGATGCTGATCCGCGATGCCGCGGCGGTCGACAGTCTGCCGGGCTCGGTCTATCACAGCGTGCCCTATGGCGAGACCCTGCGGCTGCTGCGCGAGAACGAGGGACGCTTCGTGGTGGTCGGCATTCCCTGCCAGCTCGAAGGGCTGTTCAGTTATCTGCGCCAGGAGGCGCCGCAGCTTGCGCCGCGCGTGGCCTTCACCATCGGCATCATCTGCGGCTGGTTGTATACCCACCGGGCGCTCGACGCGATGCGCGTCTACAAGGGTATCGACGGGCCCATCAAGTCCATTGCCTATCGCGGCGATGGGCCGGTCGGCCCGCTGGCCATCGACTGCGAAGACGGCCGTGCGCTGCGCATCAATCGCCGCACCGATCTCGATTACACGGTCGCGTTCGATCGGTCGTTCAACATCAATCGCTGTCATGTGTGTGTGAACCACGTCAACTGGCTGGCCGATATCGCGGTCGGCGACGCGTGGTTGGCGCGTACCGCATCGACCACGAGTGGCGTCAGTATCGTCATTGCGCGCAATGCCATGGCCAGCGCGCTGCTGGATGAACTGGCGTCCGCCGGTCGCCTGCGTACCGCGCCTGCGGATGTCGAAGACATCATCGAATCGCAATCGCGCAGTCTGGTGTTCGGGGACGCGGCTTACGGCTATCGCGATCTGTTGCGCGCACAAGGTCGTTTCGTGCCCGCGCTGGACGGTCCGAATCTCGCCAGCGCGCAGACCGTGCCGCGCGCGACGCTCGCGGATTTCGATCGCGAACTCGCACGCAAGGCCGCACTGCAAGCAGCAGGCGCCTACCGACGATTGTGGTGGCGCAAGCTGTGGCGCGACTGCTGGTACTACGCGTGGCGTTTCATCGGCAAACGCCTGCGGCGTGGCCGCACCCGCGGGCCTGGCTTGCCCGATGGTTTTCGCTGAACCCGTAGCTGGCTCTGATCCCGTCCGCGCGTAACCGCTCATGACACCCTGGGCCGCACTCTATCTCCTCACGCAGGTCACGCTGGCGCTGGGCGTGGGCGGCCTGTTCCTGCGCATGCCGCGTGCGCTGCCGCTGCCGCGAATCGCGCGTTTCTTTGCCGGCTTGTCGCTCGCGCCTTTTGTCAGCGGTTTGTGGGTGATGGGCTGTGCGGCGCTATGGCCCGGCCTGCCGCAGGCGGTGATGGTCGCGGGACTGGTATTGGCCGCGCTGTTGCTGGCACTGGGCACTTTTCGCCGCGCGCCGCGGCGACTGTGGCGCGCATGGCGGCGCACGCCGATGCTGGCCGGCGGCACGCTCACCCTGGCGCTGGTGTATGGCCTGCTCGCGGTCGCGATGACGCTGCTCGCCGCGCGTCTGTGGAGCAATGGCCTGCAGCCGCTCGCTGCCCATGACGTGCTCAATTATGCGAGCGAGGCGCTGTATTTTCTGCGCGAGCGCAGCAGCGCGGGAATGCTCGCCATGAGCGACGCCGCCGATGGCTCGGTGCGCGGTTCGACCCACGGCTTTGTTTTTTCCGCTTTGCTGGCGGCTGCCCTGTGCTTTACCGACGGCGTGGCCGGCCACGGCCAGGATCTGGCTGCACGGTTCGCGCTGCAGACAACGTTCCCCGCGATGTTATGCGCGCTGCTCGCGCTCACCGCGCTGCTCAGACGCCGTGGCGCGGGCGCGCTGGCGGTATTGATGCTGCTCGGCGTGCCGCACTTCGAATATGTGTCCTACGCGGCGAGTCGCGACGCTTTTCGCATCGTCCCGCTATTGCTGCTGACGGCGCTGCTGAGCGCCTTGCCGGTGCGTCGGTTGCGCATCTCCACGCTGCTGCTGGTGGCGGGCAGCGCGGCGCTGGCCTTGAGCGCCCACACCTTGAACGTGATGGTGATCGCGGCGGTGACGACGATGGGGGGCCTCATCATGCTGCTGCAAGGGCGGCCCGTGTCCCGCGTGGTTGCGGTGCTGGTGGCGGTGGGCGGCGGCGTGGTGCTGGCCGGCGAGCGGTATGTCGCGAGTTATCTCGCCACCGGCCAACTGTGGGGCGAATTGCCGGCGCGCTATGCCCTGGCCGGCACGCCGCTTGCCGGTGCCTGGCAACATCTCGATCGCTATGCCGACAGTCATGCCATGGGCGCGGCACACAAGGTGCTGGCCTTGCTGAGCCGTGACCATGGCTTTCTGAGTGGCGCGGGGCTGCTGGCCGCCTTGCTGCTACTTCTATGCGGCGCGCGTGATGGCCGGCGCAACCATCCGCCCCTGTTGTGGGCGGCGTGCTGTGTGGCCCTGGTCGCGCCCTTGAGCGGGCTGTTCGATATCGAACCCTACCGGCTGTCCGACTGGTTCGTCGAGAACCTGCGTTATGCCTTGCACGGGTATCCCTTGCTGGCGGCGACCCTGGTCGCGGCCCTGCTGCTGCCGGGCGCGCGTACTCCACGGGCGGCGCGCGCCACGACGGTGGTGACGCTGGTGCTGGTGCTCGCCTATGGCGCGCTCGCGGTCCACAGCCTGTGGCATTGGCGTGGCGACGCCGCGCGCCTCGCCAGTACGCGTGCGCTGGATACGCAACTGGAATTGCTCAATCGACTCGAGGCCGCGCTGCCGCAGGGGCAACGCCTGTGCCTGGACGATTTCGGCTACAACTACTATCTCGATAATCGCGCGCTGATCCTCGGCGCGCGCGCGAGCTGGCCGATACTGCGCGCCGCCGATGCCGCCGAGGCGACGGCGCGCTTCGATGCGCTCGGCATAGGCGCGGTGGTGCTGAAGAAGAGTTCGATTCCCGCCTGGTGGGAACGCCTGCCGTTCCATGCCGCGTTGTCCGCGGCCGGCGACTGGCAAATAGTCGGCGAGACGCGCCTCATGATCGCCTATGCACGGCGCGCTGCCGTCGCCAGCCGACCGTAGCAATCGAGCAGTTCCTGCGCCTCGCGCTCGAAACTCAAGCGCTCGCGCAGCGCGCTGCGTTGCCCAGCGTCGCTGTAACGCGCGCGCTGCCCATGCACCGCACGCACCGCCGCCGCCAGCGCCGCGGCATCGCCATGGGCGAACACCTGACCGAGAGCGTGTTCGGTGACGAACTCGCGCATGTCCTCGAGTTCCGAGGTCACCACCGGCAGGCCGGCGAACAGCGCTTCGAACAATTTGTTCGGCAGCGAATAGCGATAACTCAGGCAGGCGTCGGGCGCGGCGATGATCGCGACATCGCCGCTGGCGATGAAATCGATGAGTTCTTGCGGCGGCACGGGCGCAAGCGCGTGCACGCGATCGACGATGCCGAGCGAGCTTGCCTGCCGAGCGAGTGCGGCGGCGATCGCGGGCTCGGCGCGGCCGACCATGGCGAAATGAAACGCCGGCAGGGCGGGCAGGGCGTCGAGTATCAGTTCCAGACCGCGGTTGCGCGTGACGAGTCCGGTATAGACCAGCAGCGGCGTGTCGACGGCCAGTCCCAAGGTGGCGCGCAGGCCGCGCGGTGCGGGACGCAATCTGGACAGCCACGGCGTATTGCGCAGCAGGCCGACGTGGGGCAAGCCATGGATCTGTTCCATCGCGCGGGCGACGCCCGGCGAAACCGTGAACACCGCATCGGCGGCGTGAATGTACGCCGCTTCATAGGCGATGCGTCGCGCATTCGACGCCGCGCACCAGTCGAGATTGCGATGGGGTTCGAGCTCGTGGGAGTCGTACACCAGCCGTGCGCCGCGCAGTTCGGCCGCAAGCGCGCAACTCTCCAGCATCCACAGTTCATGGGCATGGTAGATATCGGCCTCCAGCGCCAGCAGCGCCGGCACATAGGCATGGGCATAACGGGCGAACAGCAGCCGCACGCTCAAGGCCGAGGTGGCGGGACGAAAATTCCTCAGCCGATGTCGGAGCCAGGCCTTGAGGCCGTGGGGCGCGCCGTGCGCCGGCGCGGCGCAGCCTTCGTGCTCGACAGTGGGCATGGCGGCGGGCGTGTCCGCGCTGGGGATGGGACGGGGTGTGCGCAGCCGATTCCAGGCACGCGTGCCGCCCGGCAGCAGATCGGGCAGCAGGGCCAGGCGGCTGGTGGGCAGACTGACGCGCACGTAGCGCACGCCATTGCGGGTTTCGCGTCGTGGCAGGCCGGCGCTGTGCAGCCCCACCACGATCACTTCGTAGCCGGCGCCGGCCAGCACCTCGGCGCTCTTGACCACCCGGTAGTCGTTGCTGCCGGCGTTGTTGACCGCCATCACCACGCGCGTCATGGCGCGCTGTGCCGTTGGCGGACGGCCGCGAGTGCAGGCAGATGGGGAAAGCACATGCGACGGTCGCCCTTGCTGATCCGCAGGCATTGTACCCGCAGCGCGGGCCGCTGCGGTTCCAGAGCCACGGCCGACCGTGCCACAATAGCGGCCCATGCCTGCATCAGAGCCGCAATGACTCCATTGCGCGTAAACCCAAGTCTTTCGTTCGCGTTGCATCGCTGCGATGACGCATGGGCGCGCGTGCCGTGGGGCGCGCGGTGCCGGAGTGTGATGCGATGAGCGCATGGTGGCAGACGCGTGGCAAGGCGCTGGCGGTGCAATGGACGCGGGTGCGCACCTATTGCACGGCGGTCACGCTGGTGCTGGGCGAATGCCTGCGTCATTTCAAATTTCCGATTGCGCTGGCGGTGATCCTCGGCGTGATAGGTCTCGGTGCCCAGGTCGGCGCGCTCGCCCTCATCCTCTATGTGGTGCGCCACTTCGAACAGGATCAGCCGACCGAATTCCACACGCCGCTGTTCGACTTCGCCCTCAGCGCCAATGAGTTCACGGTCTTCATCACCGTCGTCTCGACGCTGCTGCTGCTCGCCACCTACGTGCAATACCGCGCGCAGCGTGACATGTTCCGCGTCATGCTCGATTACGAGCAGTACGTCTGCCGCCGCGTATTCGACATCGCCGCGCGGCTGCCGGTGCCGGGCATGAAGTTCATCAACGAGGCCGCGGAAAAAGCGCGCCTCGCACGCCTGCTGGTCACGGTGCCGCGTTACAGCGCGGGCTTCGTCAAACGCATCGTCGGCGCCGCAGTGCCCGCCCTGCAGACCGTGGTGTCACTGGCGGTGCTGATCAAACTCGATATCGTCGCCACGCTCGGCGTGCTGGTGATCCTGGGCCTGTCCGCGCTGGCCTTGTACTGGGTCAATGCCCACGCCATCAAGCTCTCCCATCAGCAGGAGACGGTGATGGGCGATCTGGCGCTCGAGCGCAATGAAATCATCAAGAACCTCTACCAGGAGGGCGGCAAGGCACCGGTCAACTTCGGCGCGCACTTGCGTGGCACTGCCTATGGGCGTGCCGGCCAGACCTATTACGACAGCCTGCTGGTGATAGACCAGAGCCGCCTGGTGGCGGGTCTCGCGGCGGCGGTGGTGTTGGGCATGGTGCTCGCCATCAAGGGCCGCGAAGTCCTGTTCGGCGGCGGTTCGATCGCGCAGTTCCTGGGGTATGTGATGGCCCTGCATTATTTCTCCACCGGCTGCCGCAACATCGCCGGCATGTTCACCGCACTGAACCGCTTCTATCCCGTCATCAGTCGCCATGCGCAGTTGCTGCTGGCGGAAGTGCCGCCGGCACAGGGCGGCGACATCGAGGTCATGAGCCTGGTAGTGCGCGATCTCGACAGCGACAGCGACAGGCGCCTGCAGTGGCGGGCGGGACATCGGGTCGGTCTCTTGCTGCCGCGCCCGGCATCGCGCGAGCAACTGCTGCCGCTCATGAATGGGCTGCATGTGCCGGGCGGCGTGGCGCGCGTCGGCTTCGTCGATTACCGCCTGGTGGAATTGCAGGCCGATGGCCATGCCACGCGCCGGCCAACCGTCAGCTTGCCGGCCGCGCGCGCGGCGATCGTGGTGGCGTCGGCGATGGCAGCCCTCGATGACGACGAGGCGGTGATGATTCACTGCGGGCCGCTCGCGAGTTTTACCGCCGGCGGACTCGCGCGTCTCGACGAGGTGTTGTTCGTGGCTGCCGACGGACGTCTGACGCGGGTCGAGGCGAGTTGGGCCGAGGACAATCGCAAGGCATTGCAGGCGTTGTTGGCCGAGGCCAAGGCCGCCGCCGCCCAGAGCCAGAGTTCGCGCGCCGCCGCCGCCCTCGCCCTGGACGAGGACCTGGCATGAACCCGACATCCCGCGCCGCGCGTCGCAAGGACGCGCATGGGTGATGGCATCGAAGTGTTGATGCTGGTCGCCAACACCTGCGTCAACGACACCCGCGTGCTGAAGGAAGCGCAGACCCTGAGCCAGGCCGGCTATCGGGTGCGCGTGCTGTGTGACGACGACCATGGCCGTCTTGGCGACGCGCTGCAGGACGGTGTGCAATTGCGCCGCGTCGACATGTCTCTGCTCGCTTCATTGCCGATCTGGCTGCAGGCGCTGATCAGCCGCGTGCGAGGGCGTCACACAACTGTGAACGCCTCGCCGGGCGCGGCGCCGTCCGCGAGCGCGGCGCCACGCACGCCGGGCTGGGTCGACTACGGGCCGCTGCGCCTGGGCTTGAAGCTGCTGCGTCATCGCGCCATATGCCGCGTCGCTGTGGCGAGCGTCGCGGGGTTGCGAGTGGACGTGGTCCATGCCCACGATCTCGACACCCTGCCGGCCGGCGTGGCGCTGGCACGGCGCCTGGGTGCGCGACTGGTGTATGACGCGCATGAACTCGAACGCCATAGCGTCGGCCTTTCGGCCATCGAGCGCCTTGTGCTCGGCTGGCGGGAATCGCGCCTGATCAAACGCGTGGCGCGCGTCATCACCGTCACCGACACCATCGCGGCCTATCTCGCCCGCGTATGCGGCGTGCCTTTGCCGGTGGTGGTGATGAACAGTCCCAATCTTGCCGAGCAGCGCGCCGTGCCCGAGGGTTTGCGTGCGCGTCTGCGCCTGTCGGCCGACGCGCCGCTGGCGGTCTATATCGGTCGTCTCGCGCGGCACCGTGGCGTCGATCAGGTATTGCCGGTATTGGCGACATGGCCGGAACTGCATCTGGCCTGTGTCGGCGGGCGCGACGCGGCCTTTGCCGCCGATCTCATGCGTCGCGCCGCGCAGGAAGGCGTCGCCGAGCGCTTGCATCTGGTCGATGCCGTGCCACCGTTCGAGGTCATCGACTTCATACGCTCGGCTGATCTGGCGGTGGTGCTCGGGCAGGGCGTGTGTCTCAGCTATCTCTACTCCCTGCCGAACAAGATGTTCGAAGCGACTTTCGCGGGACTGCCGGTATGCGCTTCCGACATGCCTGAACAGCGTCGCTTCGTCGAGCAGGTCGGCAATGGCGTGCTGGTCGATGGCGGCGATGGGCAGGCCATCGCGCACGGCATGCGCGAGGTCTACCGGCGTCGCGATCGACTGCGTCTCGATGCCACGCGACTCGCGGCGATCACGGCCACCTACGAATGGCAGGCCCAGGGCCGCAAGCTGCTGGCGCTCTACGAGGCGCTGCGATGAGCGCGGTCAGGCGCGTCCTGATGAGCAACCTCGTCGACTTCGCACGTGGCGAGGGCGACGCCGGCCATCAAGCCGCGCTGCTCGCCAATTTCACCGCCATGGGGCACGAGGTCCGCATGTTGACGCCGGCACGGGCCGGCGCGGCGGCGGTGGTGGCGCGCTTGGGCGCTCGGGCGACGCTAACACCTTCCACGACGGCTTGCGGCGTGCCCGGCAGTTTCGATGCGCTGTGGCAATTGCCCTTCATCTTCTATGCGCGCCTCGCATGGGGCATGCGCACGCTGTATGTACGGGTCACGCTGTTGTGCGTGCTGCAGGTTCTGCTCGCGCGCGCGCTCGGCATGCGTGTGGTGGTGGAACACAATGGCTGGACGGCGAGCGAGCGACGGGTGCGCGGCGGCGGCGCCTTCATGATCGCCTTGGAGCGCTGGACGCAGATCGCGGCTGCGCGTTGCGCCCATCGTTCGCGCTGCGTCACCGACGGACTCGCGCGTCTGCTGATCGAGGGTGGTTGCGCGCGCGACAAACTGTTCGTGATCGGTAATGGCGTCGATCTCGAAAAATTCAAGGTGATGCCGGAACTGCGCAAACGGGACGGGCGGCTGCGCTTCGGCTTCATCGGCATGTTGAATCCCTGGCAGGGCGTGGCGACCGCGCTCGCCGCGTTCAGCGACGTGCAGCACGACCTCGATGCGGAGTTGTGGATAGCCGGCGACGGGCCGCTGGCGGATGAGTTGCAGGCGCGTGCGCAGCAACTCGGTCTGCAGGAACGCGTGCGTTTTCTCGGCAAGGTGCCGGCGGCCGAAGCGCCGGCTGTCATCAATCAGTTCGATATCGCGCTCGCGCCCTACACCCTCGGCCGCAATGCCGAGATCGGCTCATCGGCCATCAAGCTGCGCGACTATGCCGGCTGCGGCAAGGCCGTGATCGCGGCGCGCCTGCCCGGCATCGTCGAACTCGAGGCCCAGGGTTGGCTGTTTACCCATACGCCGGACGACGCGATCGATCTGGCCAAGGTGATGCGACGTGTCGCGGCGCTCGGGCGTGAGGAGTGGCTGCGCCTCGGGGAGCGCGCGCGGCACGAAGCCGAAGCGCATTTCGACTGGCGTCAGATTGCGCGGCGGGTGATTGCGGAATGTTGACGGTGCACAGTCATGCCGAGGCGGAACGGTGAGCATACGCATCGCCCATGTCATCACCGGCCTTGGCGGCGGCGGCGCGGAGTTCATGCTCGCGCGTCTGTGCGCGGCCTTGCCGCGCGCCGACTATGAAATGCAGGTGTTCTCGCTGACGCGTGGCGGACCGCTCGCCGCGCAGTTGCGCGCCAGCGCCATCCCGGTGTTCGAGCTCGATCTAAACGGCATCGCCTCACTGCCGAGCGGGGTATGGGCCTTGCGCCGCGCCTTGCGCGCCTTCGCACCGGATCTGGTGCAGACCTGGCTCTGCCATGCCGATCTGATCGGCGGACTGCTGGCGAGACTGTCCTTGCGCGTGCCGGTGATCTGGGGCGTGCATCAGGCGGAGATCGACCTGCGTACCACGCCGGCCACGACCCGTGCCGTGCTGCGTGCCTGCGCCTGGCTGGCGGACAAAGTCCCGGCGCGGGTGGTGAGTTGCTCGCAGGCGGGACGTCGGGCGCGTATCGCAACCGGCTTTCCCGCCGCGCTGTTCGAGGTGATTACCAACGGCGTCGACCTCGAATTGTTTCGCCCCGACCCGCTGGCCGGCGCACGATTGCGCGCCGCGCTCGGCATCGCGCCGACGACGCGGCTGGTCGGCATGCCGGCACGCTGGCATGTCGACAAGGATCACGCGGTGCTGTGTGCGGCGGCGGCGCGCGTGCTGGCGCGCTGTCCGGACACCTGCTTCGTGCTATGCGGTGCCGGTATCGACGCCGACAATCGCGAACTCGCAGCCCTGATCGCGGCGAGCGGACATCCCGCAGCGTTTCGATTGCTCGGCTTTCGCGCGGACATGAGCGCGGTACTGGCGGCGCTTGATCTCGGTGTGTTGTCATCCCGCACGGAGGCATTCCCGAACGTGATCGTCGAGACCATGGCCTGCGCGGTACCGTTCGTCGCGACCGATGTCGGCGATGTGGCAGACATCATCGGTGAGGCGGGTCGGGTCGTCCCACCGCGCGATGCCGGCGCGCTGGCGGCGGCGTTGGTAGCCTTGCTTTGTGCTCCACCCGAACAACACCAGGCGCTCGGCCGTCGCGCGCGGGAACGGGCCGTCGCGCATTTCAGTCTGACTTCGACCGTGGCACGTTACGACGCGCTGTATCGTGGCGTGCTCGGCACGCGGGTGGCTTGAGCATGTGCGGCATTCTCGGTCTGCTGACGAAGACGGGGCACACCATCGACAGCGCACGCGCCGACCGCGCACTGGATACGCTGGGCCATCGCGGGCCCGACGCGCGCGGTGCATGGCAGGACGCGCAGGCCGGCGTGTGGCTGGGACATCGGCGGCTCGCCGTCATCGACGTCTCGCCGGGCGGCGCGCAGCCCATGCAATCGCGCGATGGTCG
>Ga0208492_1001056_pt1 | contig 19409 bp, 17 predicted proteins | sample Subbioar_CSW14AB_FD_184820 | JGI IMG/M metagenome (GOLD analysis project Ga0208492, IMG submission 184820) | Serpentinite rock and fluid subsurface biosphere microbial communities from McLaughlin Reserve, California, USA - CR12Mar_CSW14AB (SPAdes) | ecosystem: Environmental > Terrestrial > Deep... | reverse complement strand
GTGCCGCAACTGCGCGACATCGCGCGCGCCGAACCGGAACAGACCCTGTTCTGGCAGCCGGTTGCGGCATTGCCGGTCACCTTCTCAGCCGCCGAGCGCGAGCGCATCACCGCTGCCTATCGTCGTGCCATCGTCGAGCGCATCGTGCCGGCCTATCGGCGGCTCGCGAATTTCATCGAACGCGACTACATGCCGATGACGCGCAACTCGGTCGGCATGGGCGCGCTGCCGAACGGCGAAGTCTGGTATCGCCATCAGATCCGCAAGCACACCACGACCGAGCTGTCGCCCGACGACATCCATGCGCTCGGCCTGGCGGAGATGGAACGCATACGCGGCGAAGTGCGCGCGGTGATGCGCGAAGTGAAGTTCGAGGGTGACCTGCCGGCCTTCTATCGTCATGTGCAGAATGACGATCGCTACTATGCGCGCCGGCCCGAGGAACTCATCGCCGGCTTTCTCGCGCTCAAGGCGCGGGTCAATGCTGAACTGCCGCGTCTGTTTCGCGCCATGCCGCGCGCCGATTACGAAATTCGCCCGGTCGAGTCCTTCCGTGCGGCCAGCGCGTCGGGTGCTTCCTATCAGCCGCCGTCGGCCGACGGCACGCGCCCCGGCATCTTCTATGTGAACACCTACAACCTGCGCGGCCAGCCGCTGTACAGCATGGCGACGCTGGCCCTGCACGAAGCAGCGCCTGGTCACCACTATCAGTTCGCCATCCAGCAGGAGCAGGAACAGTTGCCGCGCTTTCAGCGCTTCAACAGCTTCAAGGCCTATGTCGAAGGCTGGGCCCTGTATTCGGAATCCCTGGGCCACGAACTCGGCCTCTATGACGACCCGATGCAGCACTACGGTCATCTCAACGACGAGATGCTGCGCGCCATGCGCCTGGTGGTCGACACCGGGCTGCACGCGCGCAACTGGAGTCGCGAGGAAGCGATCAGTTTCATGCGCGGCAACTCGTCCATGGCCGAGTCCGACATCGTCGCCGAGGTCGAGCGTTACATCGCCTGGCCGGGCCAGGCTCTGAGCTACAAGATAGGACAGTTGCGCATCTCGGCCCTGCGCGCCCATGCCGAGCAAGAACTCGGCGCGGCCTTCGACATGCGTGATTTCCATGCCGAAGTGCTGCGCGACGGCCCGTTGCCGATGCCAATACTCGAAACCAAGCTTCAGCACTGGATAGTGCAGCAGCGTCAGATCGCGCTCGGCAATCAGAACTGAAACCGTTCCGCTCGTCTGTGCGACTTCAGTCGCACATTCCGGGATCGCGCTGGCGCGCTGTGCAGCGCCGCAATCCAGGCTCGCCTGATCCACATCAAAAAACGCTGCGTGTCCGCAATCTTGAAGGACCAGGGAAGTGTCGCCAGCAGCGACGAGAAGGATGTCATCATCATGGGTGCCGGCATGTCCGGCCTGTATCAACTGCTGAAGCTGCGCGAACAGGGCTTTGCCGTGCGCGTGTATGAAACCGGCGATGATGTCGGTGGCACCTGGTACTGGAATCGCTACCCGGGTTGTCGCTTCGATTGCGAGAGCTGGCCTATGCCGGCGGCTTTTCGACCTGCCGCGCCACGCGCGAAGAGGTCAAAGCCCATGGCTACGAGGGCTTTGCGATGCGCTGAAGGTATGGGCGCGACGCCATCCGTCGTCGCGCCCCGCCTCCCTGCCGCCGTGCGCCCGCCTGGCGCGTTCCCTGCGCGGCCCCGCACATCGTCTCCACAACCGCTAGAATCCCTCTATTACAGATTCGCCGGCGGCACCGCGCACCATGGCCGCGTCCTGTCGCAGCCAGGCATCTCAATGGCGACATGCTTCGCCACCCACGTCTGACTCGGACCGGATTTCAAAGATGGGAAACAGCGCTCTACTCATCGTGCTCGCCATGTTGCTGGTGTTGCTGAACGGCTTTTTCGTGGCCGCCGAATTCGGCCTCGTCAAGCTGCGCCAGACACGGGTCAAGGCCATCGCCAAGACCTTCGGCTGGCGCGGCCGCAATCTCGAGCGCGTGCATCGCGATCTCGATGCCTATCTGTCCGCCTGCCAGCTCGGCATCACGCTCGCGTCCCTGGGATTGGGCTGGATAGGCGAGCCGGCGGTCGCACACCTGATCGAGCCGATGCTCGCGGCGCTCGGCATCGTCAGTCGCGAGGCGGTCGGTGCGATCGCATTCGTCATCGCGTTTTTCATCATCTCCTATCTGCACATCGTGGTCGGCGAACTCGCGCCCAAGTCCCTGGCCATCCGCCAACCCGATCGCGTCGGCATCTGGACCGCGACGCCGCTCTATGGCTTCTACTGGCTCATGTATCCGATCATCTGGTTGCTCAACCACAGTTCCAACTGGATTCTGCGCGTGATGGGCCTCGATACCGGCAATGGCCACGAAAGCCATTACTCGGCCGATGAGTTGAAGCTGATTCTGAGGTCCTCGCGCGCCGACGAGAAGTCGACCAGCGACGAATGGCGGGTGCTGGCCCATGCTCTCGATTTTCGCGATCTGGAAGTGGCGGATCTGATGCGACCGTTTCAGGACGCGGCCACGCTGAACAAGGCCGACTCCCTGGAGACCAGCCTCGCGCGCGTGGTCAATTACCGCTACACCCGTTATCCCTATCTCGATGCCGAGGGGCATGTGCTGGGCGTGGTGCATCTGAAGGATGTGTTCATCGCCATGCGCAGCGGTGAGCCGCTGCCTAATCTGGATAGCCTGGTGCGACCGGTATTGACGGTCTCGCCGGTGCTGTCGGCAACCGAATTGTTCCGGCGCTTCCGCGAAGGCAACCCGCATTTCGCGGTGGTCGCCTATGAAAGCCAGCCGCCGGTGGGGTTCATCACCTTGGACAATCTGCTCGGCGCCCTGGTCGGCGAGATACGCGACGAGTTTCGCCGCACGCGCAACGAGTGGACCAAGCTCGACGATGGTTCGCTGATAGGCAAGGGCAGTCTGCCGATCGTGACCGTCGAGCGCGCGCTCGGCGTCGACATCGATGAAGACGAATTCGATTCCATCGGCGGCCTGATACTGCAGACCCTGGGCGATCTGCCCGGCGAAGGCCAGCGGGTTGAATTCGAACACTTCGACGTGGTGGTCAGAAAAATGAGCGGGCCACGCATCGTGCTCGTGCACATCTTTCCCAAGGTCGAAACGGAAGTGGAGGAATGAGGGCGGTGCCGGCGGCAGCCCTTCAGCGCGGCGACTCGCCGTACACCAGGCCGAACAGTTCGCTCTTGCGGGCGAGCAAGGTCAGCAGCGTGTCGGAGGCCTGTTCCACCACCTGCGCGTGCAGGGACAGGAATCAGTTCTCCTGCGTGCGATAGGTGGGCGTGGAGTAGAACGGGAACACCGCTGCGCGCTGTTCACCCGACGTGGTGTTGCACCGGTGCGATGCCATAGCCGGCTTTCGAATACGAATATGCTGCCTGCGCTCGCTTCGACCGGCACCCGTTCGGCAGGCGCGTCATCCGCGCCGGGATTGCTCATGCGCAGGCAGTGCGTCGGCCATGCGCTTCAAGCAATGCGCAGCAGGGCGCGGCGCAGCAGATGGATCGCGTGCCGGTGCAAGCGGTCGCCGGTTGCGAGCGGGGCCTGACCGGCGCAGGCCCGCGCATAGGTGCCTTCAATGATGATGGCGAGCTTGTAGCAGGCCAGCACCACATACCAATCGATGGCGCTGACATCGCGACTGCTGCCGAGCGCATAGCGCGCGACGAGTTCGCGTGCGTCCGGAAATCCTTCCCAGGGTTCCACCACCAGGCCATCGAGTTCGTTGCCATCGTCGCCCCGCCAGGTGGCCAGCACCCAGCCGAGATCCAGCAGCGGGTCGCCGATGGTCGACAGTTCCCAGTCGACGATGGCGACCAGTTTCGCGCTGTGGTGGTCGAACAGCACATTGGCCAGATGATAGTCGCCATGAATGATGCCGGGCTGGAAGGCGGCGGGACGATGGGCGTCGAGAAAACGCGCGATGCGTTCGACATCGGGCAGGCCGCCGGCGCCTGGCCAGCCCGCGTAGGTCCCGTAGCTCGCCAGTTGGCGCCGCCAGCGCTCGACCTGACGTTCGAGATAGTTCTCGGCCTTGCCGAAATCGTCCAGGCCAACGGCGCGGTAATCGACGCGACCGAGCGCGGCTATCGCATCGACGAGGGCAAAGCCCATGTCGCGGCGCAGGGCCGGCGAGTTGCGATGCAATTCAGGCAGCGCGACGGCGGCATTGAAACCCTCTACCGCTTCCATGAGGTAGAAGGCGAAGCCCAGCACGCTTTCGTCGCCGCAGGCGGCAAGCAGGCGCGGATGGGGCACCTCGCTGTCAGCCAGGGCAGCCAGCACCCGCGCTTCGCGACGCATGGTTTCATTGCTGGTCGCGACCGGCACGACGGGGGGGCGGCGCAATACGAACGGCCGTCCGCCCTTGGTGAAGCGGAACAGCAGATTCTGCGTGCCGCCCGCCAGACGGGTGACGTCACTGAGCGGCGCGCCGCTGAAGCCCTGGCTCACCATCCACGCCGACAGGCGTTCGGCATCGACATGGCCCTGCCAGGGATCTTCGCCGGCGCTGGCAGCGTGGAACTCGGACATGGAATGCTCGGCACTCGCGATGAAATGCCCGGCATCAGTAACAGACGTTATCGCCGGCCGCAAGCAGACTGCGGCCTCAGTTGCCGTGGCGTGGAGCTGCCGACTTCAGTGCCTGACGATAGTAGTCACAGAGCCGTTCGCTGACGCGCTGCTGCCGCGCCAGGGCTTCGGCCGCCGCGGCCTGGGCCGCGCTTGACTGTGGGTCGCCGAGTTGCTGCTGGACCAGTGCCAGTTCGAACATCGCGCTGACCTCCATGGCCGCATCGTAGGCGGGTGTGGCGAGGGTCGTCTTGTACAGGACGAGCGCGCCGGCCAGGTCACCCTGATCGCGTGTCGCGCGCGCCATCAACAAGCGGCCCTGGAAGCTGCGCGCCTTGTCGGGCACGCGTTGTTCGACTTCGATGGCCTGCGCGAAATTGCCGGCGGTCTGATGCGCCAGCGCGAGATTCTCCAGTGCCATGCGCGAACCGGGTTCGGCGCTGACCATCCACGAAAACAGCGTCACGCCGTTACGCCACAGCCGCGCAATGCTGACGTTGGTGACGGCGAGCGCGGCCAGCCACAGCGCCAGCAGCAGCCACGACAGGCGCGCTGCGCGGGCGTCGAACCGCCACGCGCGCTGGGTAGAGAGCAGGGCCAGCATGGCCGCGAACAGCGGGAAATAGAGATATCGGTTCTGCACGATATCGAGCCGGAACGGCACCAGGTTCGCCGCCGGCGCGAGGGCCAGTGCCCACACCGTGCAGGGCAGGAGCGCCGGCCAGCGCAGGCCGGCCGCGGCCAGACTGAGCGCCAGCACGCCGAGGCCGGTATAGCCATCGATGACGGCAAGCTTGCCGCTCATCTCGTGCAATGGCGCGAGATTCCACAAGGGCAACAGCGTCATCTGCAGATACGTGCCGAAGGTGCGCAGGACGAGCAGCAGGTGATGGCCGTCGCTGCCGCCGGGCTGCAGTTGAAAGGCGGTGTCCCTGACCAGCGTGAGTTGCAGATGGAACACGCGCAGCGCCAGATAAGCCACCGCGGCCGTGAGCAGTGCGCCGCCATGCCAGGCCGCCTGCATGGCGATGCGCGAGCGCGGCACACCCTCGGCGTGCCGCAGCGCGGCCAGCAACAAAGGGCCGACCGCGAGATAGGCGAGCGCCGATTCCTTGCTGCACACCGCCGCGAAGAACGCCAGAGTGACGACGACGAACCGTAAGGGCGTGGCTTCGATGCCGAGCGCCGCCCACAGGGCCAGCAGCAGGAAGCTGGTGTAGATCAGATCGAAGCGCCCCGACACCCACACCACCGGTTCGACCAGCACGGGATGGATGGCAAGCAGCGCGACGACCAGCGGCAGCAGACAGGCCGGCCGCGCACTGCGTTGTCTGCGCGCGAGCGCAATCACGAGCAGCAGATTGCACAGATGCACGACGATGTTCAGAGCATGCAGGTACACCGGGCTCTGACTCAAGGCGAGTTGCAGCGACAGCAGTGCCGCGACCAGCGGCCGGTAATAGGAGACCAGCGTGTTGCCGGTCAGATTGGCGTGGAGCAGCGTCGGCAGATCGTGACGGCGGAATTCATTGACCCAGATCTGATCGTCCCACACCAGATCGAAGCCGAGTGCCGGCCCATAGAACAGCGCCACCAGCAGCGTCGCGAGCGCGGCGCAGAACCACGGGGCGGCGCAGACCGCCGGGCGCACGAGCTTGTTCTGCATGAAATGCCAGGCAGTAAAGGATGCGCGGCGTGAGGATGGCGCGCGCTGTCGAATCACACCACCTCGACGGGCAGCGATTTCAAACCGACCAGGCGATTGTTCGGCATCCATTCCGGCGTGCCGGCCAGGCGGAAATCCAGATTCGATCGCAGCAACTCCTCGAACACCACGCGCAGTTCCAGGCGCGCCAGCGAAGAGCCCAGGCAGAAGTGCACGCCGGCGCCAAAGCCGAGATGCTTGTTGGGATTGCGTGCGATGTCGAACTCGAAGGGCCGCTCGAACACCCGTTCGTCGCGATTGGCCGACATCTCCCAGAACGTCACTTTGTCGCCCTCGCGTATCATTTTGCCGGAATGCTCGACATCGCGGGTCGCGGTGCGACGTTTGTAACAGGACGGCGTGGTCCAGCGCACGATTTCCTCGACCGTGGTCTTGAGCAGGCCGGGTTCGGCGCGCAGTCGCGCCCAGGCATCGGGACGTTCGATGAGCGCCAGCAGGCCGCCGCTAATCGAGCGCGTGGTGGTTTCGGCGCCGGCTGGAAACAACAGGCCGAAGAAGGAGCGCAGCTCGTGATCCGACAAGGTCGAGCCGTCGGCCGCGAAGCGCGCATGCACGATGGTCGAGAAGATGTCGTCGCGCGGTTCGGCGCGCTTGGCTTCAATCATGCCCTGGGCGTAGCGACGTATCTTGCGTACATACTCCTCGGCGATCACTTCATCGGAAGGCGCGGCAATGCCGTGGTCTATCCAGTCGGCGAGCATCAGGCGATCGTCCTGCGGCACGCCGAGCACGATGCAGATGGCCTGGGTGGGTATTTCGCGCGCGACGCGGGTCGCGAAGTCGATATGGTCGCCGCGTCGCAGGCCGGCAAGCAGGGCCTGGGTGCGAGCGCGCAACTCGCCTTCCAGCGCCGAGATGGCCTTGAGGCTGAAGCCCTCGTTGACGATCGCGCGCAACCGCTTGTGCAGCGGATCGTCGGTCTGATTCATGACCTTGCCGGCCGACAGTTCGTCCTTGATGGTGGTGCCGCCGGCAGTGCGCGCGCCGCCCTTGTCGGAAGAGAAGGCCTGCGGGTCCATGATGATGCCATCGACATCTGCATATCGACTGACCACCCAGAAGCCCTCGCCATCGGGCGTCACCGCAGTCGGTGCGTGCCAGTAGAGCGGCTCGTGGGCGCGCAACCAGGTGAAGAACTCGTGGGGAAAACCCTGTGCGAAACTCTGACAGTCGGAAAGATCGAGGAGTGGCGTATCCATGGCGAAGACTCTGAGTTCATGTCGTATCGTGCGCGACAGCGGGCCGCGCGAGGCTGTCGCGCTGGATTAGAGCACCGCCCTTGGTGCAATTCCAGCCACGCGACAGACCGTTATACTCAGGCCGCGACGCGGCAGCGGCGGCGTGTGGGCACAGCATCGACCAGGGGAGAAGCGCAATGGCTGAGACAGGGTTCATAGGCACCGGCACCATCGGCAGTCCGATGGCCATGCGGCTCATCGACGGCGGCCATCGCCTGCAGGTGTTCGACGTCAACCCCGAGGCCTGCCGGCCGCACGAGGACAGAGGTGCGCAGCGCGCGGACTCGGTCGCGGCGCTCGCCGCGCGCTGCGCGACGGTGCTGCTATCCTTGCCGGGGCCGAAGCAGATCGAGCAGGTCATGCTCGCTGACGATGGCGTGCTGGCCCATGCCGCGCCCGGCACCGTGATTGTCGATCTTTCCACCAATGCCATCGCGCTCAACCGTCGTATCGCGCGCGCGGCGGCCGCGCGCGACATGCAGTATCTCGACGCGCCGGTGTCGGGCGGTCGCGCCGGCGCCATGGCCGGCAAGCTGGCGGTGATGGTGGGCGGCGATCGCGCCGCGTTCGAAGCGGTCCGTGAATTGATCGCCTGCTTCGGCGAGAACATCTTCTACCTCGGCGAATCCGGGGCTGGCACCTTGACCAAACTCATCAACAACCAGATTTTTCTCGCCGCCAGCGTGCTGGTGCAGGAGGGCTTCGTGCTGGGCGCCAAGGCCGGCATGGATCCCGCCACGGTGCTCGATGTGCTGAAGGTCAGTTCAGCCGGGTCGGTGGTCGGGCGCGCCGGCCTGTTCCTGTCGCGCAAGTTCGACGCCGACCTCTTCGCCTTGTCGATAGCGAGCAAGGACATTGATGTCGCCCTTGCCTCCGCACAGGATCTCGACGTGGAGATGCCGATGACGAGTGCGGCCGCCGCGGTCTATCACCGTGCACTCGAGCAAGGCCTGGGTGCGGAAGATTTCTATGCGACCATCAAAGTGCTGGAAGGCAGCGCCGGGGTGAGCGTGCCGGTCTTGCGCAAGCCGGACAGCGTCAAGGCCTGAGGCGGACGTTGCACGGACGGCTGACCCGTAGACGGTGGGTTGTGTTCCCCCGTCGCTGCGACTTCAGTCGCACCTACGGAATAGGGTGCCGCACCACTGGTGCAGGGATGGCCTCGCTCAGCGCCGACTCCGTGTCCGGATTGCCGCGCACGCGGGTATGCATCATCACGCGCGGATGGGCATGGTCGTAGGGTCGTGCGCGATGCAGCAGGCAGCGGTTGTCCCACACCACGATATCGCCCACCTGCCAGTCGTGCCGATAGACGCGCGGCGCGCGACAGGCGAAATCCATGAGCCCATCGAGCAGGGCTTCGGACTCGGCCGGATCCAGGCCGGGAATGTTGCAGGCGTGACGGCCGATGAAGAGCGCGCGACGACCGGTCACGGGATGGATCTTGACCAGCGGACGGCGCGGCGCCTCGCCGGCATTGAAACCGTAGTAATCGCCGACCCTGGCCTGCGCACCGATGCGTGACTGCGAGTAGAACAACGAGTGATAGGCGCTCAGACGTTCGAGGCGCGCATGCATGTCGACGTCGAGTGCCTCGTAGGCGGCACGCATGTCGGCCCATTCGGTTTCGCCGCCGCCGGGCGCCACCACATGGGCGGACAACACCGAGGCCTTGGCCGCGAGCGGCATATAGGAGCTGTCGGTGTGCCAGCCTTCATTGCCGCGCAGCAACTGCATGAACACCGAATCGTCGCGCAATGGCTGGCCGCGTTCGCCGCGATTGGAAATGGCGATGGTGGTCTTGCCTTCCACCAGCACTTCTATCTCACCAAAGCGCCGCGCGAACGCGAGTTGCTGCGGGTCATCGAGATGCTGGGCAGGAAACACCAGCAACGCATGCTCGTGGAACGCCTGTTCAATGGCGCGCCAATCGCCATCGTCCAGCGCGCCGAGCCGCACGCCGCTGACTTCGGCGCCCAGCGTGCAGCCATGAAGTTCCGCCAGGGGCGTGATGCGAAGGCTCATGCGCGAATCTCCCCGATTGCCCGCACCCAGTATTCCACGGATGGCGAAGCGCGCGACAGACCCCGCAATCGGGGAAGGGTGAGGGCGCGAGGCGCGGCGGCGACCGCGCCCCGGCGGCGGCGTCAGATCTTCGGCAGGATGTCGTGCACCAGACGGCGCATGTCGACGATGGTCTTGGCCGTCGGTGTGCCGCTGAACGGTGGCCACAGCAGCGGCATGGTCATGCCGGCATCTTTGTAGCGCTTGAGGTTGTCGGTGATCTGCGCGGCGGTGCCGACCAGGGTCGGCGTCAGCTTGCCGCGGTCGGTCTGATCGGTTTTCTCCTGCGTGATGTCGAATGGCAGCATGCTCGAGATCTCGAGCCGATCGATGCTGTGCGCGCCGCCGGCGGCCTGCAGTTGTTCGGCGATGGCGGCGCGCCAGGTGGCGATCGCGTCCGGTGTGTCCATGATGCCTATCCAGCCGTCGAGACCGTACTTGGCGACGCGGCTGGCGGCCAGGTCCGGGCGGCCGAGTCCACCGAAGAACATCGGCGGGCGCGGCTTCTGCACCGGCTTGGCGCCAAAGCCGCACTTCGGGAAATCGGCGAACTCGCCGTGATATTCGAACAGGTCGTTGGTCCAGATGCCCTGCATGATCTCGATGGTTTCGATGACATGCTTGTTGCGGCGCTTGTAGCGATCGCTGGCAGAAGCCGCCGCGAATTCCTCCGGCATCCAGCCCGAGCCGACGCCGACATTGATGCGTCCGCCCGAGAGTTGATCCCAGGTCGCGATCTCCGCTGCCAGCACGCCGGGCGCGCGGTAGGGCGTGACGATGACGCTGACGCCGATACGGATGCGCTTGGTGATCGCGGCGAGATAGGGAATCAGCGCGGGGCCATTCAGGAATTCACCGCGCGCGCTGACCGGCAATGCGTTGGGGAATTCCTTCATGAAGCCGAAGGGCTTGGCCAGGCCGCCACTGTCGGAGGCCTCGGGCACCACGATGCGATCCAACGTCCAGACGGAATCGAAGTCCAGCGCCTCGGCTTCATGGGTCAAGGCTTCGATCTCGGCCACGGAAATCCTGTCACGCAGATTCGGCAGATACAGAGCCAGTTTCATCGGTCATCCCCTCGAATATGGAGGCATGGCCTGCACTTGTCGGCGGCCTGTGCCGGTTGTTCCAGATGCTTTCGCTGTGCCGATTCTATGCGCAGTCGCGGGGTCGCACATCCATCCGGGCGACGCTTGCGCGCGTGGCTGACCTGTTCCACCATCCCGCTCTCATCCATCTTTTTCAACGAGGCCAGACCATGAGCAAGCAGATCAACTGGTATTACTTCCGCAAGGGCTGAACCAGCTGTGACAGAGCGTCCAAGTTTCTGGATGCAAGCGGGATAACTCCCAAGGAAAGTGTGCCGGCCTCGCGCAAGCTGAGCGCGGACGATGCACGCACATTGGCGGCGGCCGCGACCACGGTCATTGTCGCCAAGGGCAAGAAAGTCGATACCTACAAGCCGGCAGGCAAGCCGACAGCGGCGCTCGTCGAGGCCATGCTCGGCCCGACCGGCAATCTGCGCGCGCCGACGCTGGTCAGCGGCAAGACCGTGCTGGTTGGTTTCAACGAGGCGACCTACGCCGAAGTGCTGGGCTGAAGAACGGGACGCCGCCGGTGTTGTCCGGCGGCGTCCGTGTGCGACCGGCCACGCAGGTCCTCAAAGCACCGGATGTTCACGATGCCAGGCCGTGCCCTGTTGATAGGCATGGGTCGCACCGATCAATACATCCTCCGCGAAATGTCGCCCCAGCAACTGACAGGAGATGGGCGTGTGCCGGGCGCTGCGGCCGCAGGGAAAGGTCATGGCCGGATGCCCGCTCATGGTGAAGGCGCAGGTGTAACGATGCAGGCCCGTGATCAATTCGTCATCGACCTCGAGCATGCGGTCGAGCGTGGTCTCGGCGAACGTCATGACCGGCAGGACCACGAGATCGACCGCGTCGAAGACCGCATTCACCTCGCCACGAAACGCTTCGCGCCGCAGGATGAGTCGCTGATAATCCATGCCCGACAGGCCGCGACCGAGTTCAATCAAATCCGCCAGTGCCGCGCCGTATTCCGCCTTGCGCGCCGGATAGCTCGCTGCGTGGGCGACGGCGGTCTGCACCGCGCAGAGCGGGAACCAGTCGGCCACCATCTGCGTGACGTCGGGAAAACGGATCGGGACGATGGTCGCGCCGAGCGCCTGCATGTCGTCCACCGCGCGGCGCAGCGCGGCCACCGTCGCCGCATCGACACCATCGAAGGCGAATTGCGCGTCCAGGCCGATACGCAGGCCGGACAGCTCAGTGCGCAGGCAGGCGAGGTAATCGGGCACCGCGCTGCGAGAGGCGGTCGGGTCGAGGGGGTCGGCACCGGCCACCGCGCGCAGCAGCGCACCGGTGTCGGCCGCACTGCGCGCCAGCGGGCCGACGTGATCGAGCGTCGCGGCAAGTTCGAACACGCCATGGCGGCTCACCCGGCCCCAGGTCGGCTTCAAGCCCGTCACGCCATTGACGGCCGACGGCAGATGAATGGAACCGCCGGTTTCGGTGCCGAAACTGCCGTAGCACAGGCCGGCCGCGACCGCGACGCCGCTGCCGCTGGACGACGCACCCGACCAGTAATCGCGGTGCCAGGGATTGACCGGTGGCACGATGGGCGGCAAGTGGGTGGCATAGGCGCCCTCGGTCAATTGCAGGGCGCCGAGCAGAACTGCGCCCGCATCCAGCAGACGCTGCACCACGGTGGCATTGGTTTCGGCGCGGAACTCGCGATGCACCGCGCTGCCGGCGGCGGTCAACTTGCCACGCTCGAAGAACAGATCCTTCAAGGCCAGCGGCACACCATGCAACAGTCCTCGACAGTGGCCGCCCGCCCGTTCCTCATCGAGTTGCCGCGCGCGCGCCAGCGCCGCTGTCGGGTCGCAGCGCGCATAGGCATGCAGTTGCGGGTCGAGCCGCTCGATGCGCGCCAGCTGAGCGCTGACCAGTTCGCAGGCCGATATCTGCCGCGCGTGCAGCAGGCGGGCGACTTCGAGCAACTCAAGGTAGCTGGTGTCCATGCTCGTTCCTCGGACAGGGCGTCTTGCCGGGGGCGCTTGGCCGGTGTTGGGGATTGCGTTAGGCTCAATATGTCATAAACATATGCGTTCGGAATAGACAAAGTGATGCTCCACGCACGAGGCGCGGCCGCCGCGCCGTTCGAGTAGCAAGCCATGGCCACCATCGCTAGTCGCGGCATCCAGTCCATCGAGATCGGCGGCCGTCTGCTCGAAGTCCTGGTCGCGCAGGCACAGCCGATGATGCTGCGCGACATCGCGCAGGGCGCGCAGTTGAGCGCGGCGCAGGCCCATAGTTATCTCAGCAGTTATCGCAAGCTCGGTCTGGTCGAACAGGACGCGGTGTCCGGTCGCTATCAGCTCGGCCCGTTCGCGCTCACGCTTGGTCTCGCCCGGCTGCGCGCCTTCAGCCCGACGCGCCTCGCCGCCGGCGCGGTGACCGAGATGGCCGAAACGCTGGGTCTCATGGTGGCGCTGGCGGTGTGGGGCAGTCAGGGGCCGACCATCGTGCAAGTCCATGAAGGCGGCTCGCAGGTGAACGTCAACGTGCGACCGGGCACGGTGTTCTCGGTCACGGGCACCGCCACCGGCCGTCTGTTCGCGGCCTATCTGCCGCGCGCCACCTGCGCGCCCGTGATCGCGCTCGAACGCCGTGAAGGTCCGAGCCTGCGACGTGTCGGCGTGCCCGCCAAGGGCCACGCGCCGGCCGATCACGCGACGCGCATACGGACGCTGGGTTACACCACCACGCGTGGCGCTCCGATTCCCGGCATCAATGCCATCTCGGCACCGGTCTTCGATCACACCGGCCAGATGCAACTGGCGATCACGGTCATCGGCAGCGAGCAACGTCTCGAAGTCGGCGCGCGCAGTCGGGCGCTCGCGGCGCTGCTGCACAACACCGCCGGCCTGTCGGCGGCGCTGGGTCATCCATCCACTCAATCGCCGCGCGCCACCCGCGCACGCGCCGCGAGGTCGCCATGAGCGAACGCCATCACCCCCACGACGACGACGAGCACGAGCACGATCACGATCACACCGAGCCGCCATCGGACTATGCGCTGCGGGTCAAGGCCATCGAGACGCTGCTCAGTGAAAAGCATCTCATCGACCGCGCGTCGGTCGATGCCTTCATCGACATCTTCGAGCACCGCATCGGGCCGCGCCACGGCGCGCGCGTGGTGGCGCGGGCCTGGAGTGACCCGGCCTTCAAGCAGCGCCTGCTGGCCAATGGCAGCGCGGCCATGGCGGAACTCGACATCCGCGGTGTGCAAGGCGAGGACATGGTGGTGGTGGAGAACACGCCGGCGGTGCATAACGTCGTGGTCTGCACCTTGTGCTCCTGCTATCCCTGGCCGGTGCTCGGCCTGCCGCCGAGCTGGTACAAGTCTTTCGCCTATCGCTCGCGGGTGGTGATGGAACCGCGCGCGGTGCTCGCGGAGTTCGGCCTCGTAATCGACGACATGCGTGAGGTGCGGGTGTGGGACAGCAATGCCGAAGTGCGCTATCTGGTGTTGCCGCAGCGTCCGGCCGGGACCGAGGGATGGGACGAAGCGCGCCTGGCCGAGCTGGTCACGCGCGACGCAATGGTCGGCACCGGCATCGCCCGCACGCCGACCGCCAGCGCCGAGTGACACGCAGGAGCGGGACATCATGAACAGCATTCACGACATGGGCGGCATGCATGGGTTCGGCGCCATCGAGCGGGACGACGACGCGCCCTTCCACGCCGAATGGGAAAAACGCATCGCCGGCATTCTGGCCTGCGCGGCCTTCAATGGCTTGTCGGTGTTCGACGAGAATCGTCGCGCCGCCGAAGCCATGCCGCCGGGCGACTACCTCGCCACGCCTTACTTCGGTCGCTGGCTGCACATGATAGAAACCATGGTGCTGGAAAAGCGCGTGGCGACGCCGCAAGAGCTGCGCGCCGGTCACTGCGCGCCCGACGGCGTGCAATGGACGGCCGGCGGCATCACGCCGGCGCAGGTCCTGCCCCTGTTTCTCGGCGGCGGTTCGGCCCGCGCCGAGGTGAGGGAGGCGCCGCGGTTTGTCGTAGGTCAGGACGTCGTGGCGCGCGAGATGAACCCCGCCGGCCACACACGCCTGCCGCGCTACATACGCGGCAAGCGCGGGGTCGTGCATCTGCACCACGGCGGCTTCGTGTTTCCCGACACCCGTGCCCACGGCCTGGGCGATCATCCTCAGCATCTTTACAACGTGCGCTTCGCGGCGCGCGAGTTATGGGGCGCGCAGGCCTCGGCGCATGACGCCGTCTACCTCGATCTGTGGGATGCCTATCTGCAATAGCACGGACTTTCATCATGAAGCTCGATAATCCACCCGTCATCACCCTGGCCGATGCCATGTTGTCCGATACCTCGCGGCCAGGCTTCGTCGAGCCCTGGCAGGCCGAACTCTTTGCCTGCACCCACGAGCTGTGCAAGCGCGGGCTGTTTTCCTGGTCGCTGTGGGTGGAGGTGTTCTCGGCCGAGATAGCCGCCCATCCCCAGGCGCATGAAGAAACCATAGAGCAGGCGTATTTCCGCCAATGGCTGGCGGCGCTCGAAACCGTACTGGCGCGCAAGGCCGTCTGTCGGCCCGAGGACATCACCGCGCTCGCGGCGCGTTGGCGCGCGGCCTATCTGCACACGCCCCATGGTCAGCCCGTCGCTCTCGAGCACGACGCGCCGCCCTGCGCGGCGCTGCCGCACGACACACCTCGCGGCGTGCCCGTCGCCGTCTCCATGCCCGGCAATCCATCATGAGCGATACGCCTCCCGGCAAAGGACCCGACGCCGCGGCGCTGCCCGCCGACTATCCCGGCAAGACCGCGCGTTTCGCGGCGGATGTCGAACGTCTGGTCTATGCCATCTTCGGTGTGCAGGCGCGGTCTCACGGCGCGGCAGCGGCGACCGCGGCCGCGCTCGAAGCGGCACTGGCGGCCGTCGATGGCCCGCAAGGTCTCGAACATCTGCGTTATGTCGATGAGGCAGGTGCGCAGTGCGAGGTCTATCTCGCCTGCTGGACCGATCACGCGCGCTACCAACGCTGGAATACCGGCCCGGCCTTTCGCGACTGGTGGCGGGCCCTGCCGCTGCATGGGCCAGTCGGTTGCTGGCGCGAAGTCATCGATGCCGGCAAGGATTATTACCAGTACGGCGCCGGCGTGCCCGCCCAGGGCGGCATGAGCGCGCTCGGAGAACTCGTGCCCTGTGACAGATTCGGTTACTGGGGCGGCTATCGCGATCGGGTGCCGGCCTCCAGCCACGACGACTTCGCGCCCGCCCTGGCCGCCATGCCGGCCCGCGTTGCGCGCGACAGCCTCGGACGCCGTCTGCGCGTCGAGACGCCGGACAATCTGTGCTTCATCCGCGAAGGCCAGGCCTGGGACAAATCGGATGACGAAGAACGCCGCGTGTGGAACGAGAAGATGGCGCCGGTGGTGGCGCGGTGGGTGAGCACCTTGCGCGATCGGCCCGGTGAGACCGGCTGTTTCAGTCTGCGTTTCTGCCAGGAACTCGAACTCTCGAGTCAGTCGGTGATGGAAAAGCAGTCGCAGCTCGCCTTCCTGTTGTCACTCGCCCATATCGAACGCGCCGCGCGCACCACCCATAGTCATCTCAGCGTCAAGCAGACCTTCACCGACATGTATACCGAGCCGCGCTTCACGCCCCGCATGCATATCTGGGTGGAGATGCTGATCATCAAGCGCGGTGAACTCGACAACGAATACGTCAATTGTCATGGCCTGACCGGCCTGTTGCCTTACTTCGAGCCGCTGGACGTCGAGGAAGGTCTGCCGCCGACATGACAGCGGCGCAGCGCGGCGCCGCCCTCAATCGAGTTCGAAGCGCGCCTCGTAGCGTTGCGCATGAGCGCTGTCCTGCTCGGCCTTGTGCAGCCAGCAGCGCCCGATGGCGAGATTCTCGATATCCGTACCCATGAAACAGCGAAAGGCATCCTCGGGCGTGCATACGATGGGTTCGCCACGCACATTGAAGCTGGTGTTGACCAGCACCGGCGTGCCGGTCAGTTGCTTGAAGGCGCTGAGCAGGGCGTGAAAGCGCGGGTTGGTGTCGGCATGCACGGTCTGTATGCGCGCGGAGTAATCGACGTGGGTCACGGCCGGAATGCTCGACCGTGGCCTGAGCAGACGATCGAGGCCGAACAGTGTGGCGTCCGCGGCCGTGGCCGGCAGTCGCCGAGTTTCGGCCACCGCTGCCACCAGCATCATGTAGGGACTGTCGACGTCGAGATCAAACCACGCGCTGACATCCTCACGCAGCACGGCCGGTGCAAAGGGCCGGAACGACTCGCGGAATTTCACTTTCTGATTGAGCAGTGATTGCATGACCGGCGAGCGCGCATCGCCGAGGATGGAGCGCGCACCGAGCGCGCGCGGGCCGAACTCCATGCGCCCCTGAAACCAGCCCAGGGCCTCGCCCCGGGCGAGCGCCTGCGCGGCGTGCGCTATCAGCTGATCATCATTCAACACGCTGTAGCGCGCACCGAGCGCAGTCAGACGGGCTTCAATCTCGTCCTCGGCGAAGGCCGGGCCGAGATAGCCGCCCTGCATGTGATCGCGGGCGTCGGCGGCCAGCGGCACGCGTGCCCGGGCTTCCTTGAGATGATGCGTGGCATAGGCCGCGCCCAGCGCCGCGCCGGCGTCACCGGCGGCCGGCTGTATCCACACACGCGCGAAGCGGCCGTCGCGCAGCACCTTGCCATTGGCCACGCAGTTCAGCGCCACGCCGCCGGCGAGACACAGATGGGGCAGCGCATATTCCGCCGCGAGGGAGCGGGTCAAGCGCAGCACCACCTCTTCGGTGACCGCTTGTATCGAGGCGGCGAGATCCATATCGCGCTGCGTCAGCGCCTGTTCCGGCGTGCGCGGCGGTGCGCCGAACAGGGCATGGAAGCGCGCGTTGACCATGGTCGCGCCGGTGCAGTAATCGAAGTAGTCGAGATTCAGGCGGAACGAGCCATCGGCCTTGAGATCGAGCAGGTTCTCGAGGATGAGGTCGGCATACTTCGGTTCGCCATAGGGCGCGAGGCCCATGACTTTGTACTCACCGGAATTGACCTTGAAGCCGGTGTATTGCGTGAAGGCGGAATAGAGCAGCCCCAGGGAATGGGGGAAATGGATTTCCTTCACCACCTCGAGATGGGCACCCTGGCCGACTGCCAGCGAGGTGGTCGCCCATTCGCCGACACCGTCCATGGTCAGCACCAGGGCATGCTCGAAGGGCGAGGGATAGTAGGCGCTCGCGGCGTGGGACAGATGATGCTCAGAGAACACCAGTCTGTCCGCAAGGCCCCGCCGGCTGGCGCCCATGGCCTGCAACTCTCGGCACAGCAGCGACTTCAGGAACAGCTTCTCGCGCAGCCACACCGGCGTCGACAGCGCAAAGCTCCGGTAGCCGCGCGGCGCGAAGGCGAGGTGGGTTTCGAGCAGGCGCTCGAACTTCAGCAGCGGCTTGTCGTAGAACGCGAAGAAGTCGATGTCGGCCAGCGTCAAACCGGCCTCACGCAGACAATAGGCGAGGGCGTGACGTGGAAAGGCCGCATCGTGCTTGCGACGCGTGAAGCGCTCCTCCTGCGCGGCCGCCCGCAACCGACCATCGACCAGCAACGCCGCCGCGCTGTCGTGATAGAGCGCCGACAGACCGACGATGCGCATCAGGCACGACCACCGGCGCGCCGTGTCGCGGCGTGCGCGTGCATCAGAACAAGGTATAGATGAAAGGCGCCAGCGCCGAGGATTGCGCAACCATCAACAGACCGCCCAGCAGCAGCATGACGACGATGACGGGCATCAACCAGAATTTCTTGCGCGCTCGCATGTAGCGCCACAGATCAGTCACCAGACTCATGCTCCCCCCACGTCGTGCAATCAGAACGGATCTTTCAGACTTTCACCCGGCGGCCCCGGTGGCTCGCGCATGATCCAGTAGCTTTTGGCCGCGCGATCGAGGCGCAGACGCAGCAGATCCCTGCCGCGCATTTTCAACATCACGCCGAGCGGTGTAATCACCAGAAAGTAGATGATGCCGAGGACGAGTGGATTGGTCAGCCGATGCAGCAGCGTGCCGAAGCGCGTCCAGAGCCGATTGAAGGGCGCGAGCAGACGCGGCGCGAACTGCGCGCACAGCGCGAAGCACAGGGCGCCCGCCACCGCCCACCCGCGCGGTGCGTGGTCGGAGAGCAGCGGCAGCAGGCCGATCACGACGAATACCGCGGCGAACACCCGACCGAAGCTGCGCTCGGAACTCGGCGCGGGCGCGCTGCCGTGGGCGATGGAATCGTGGTCCATGATGGCAGGGATACGCCCTCAGTCGGCGCGCGCAACGCCGATCGGCAGACGCACGCCGAAGGCCGTCAGAAAAGCATAGGTCGTCATGGTCGTGAGGGCGACGGTCGCGGCAAACCACATGGCCACCGCAAAGGGCTGCGCGCAGAGATGGGCGACCAGCCACAGCGCAGGCCACAGCGCCGGTGCGAGGGCCATGAACAACACCAGCAGCCGCCAGGGCTCGTCGGCGTCACGGCTCCATTGCCCGGCCCACAGGAGGACGAAGCCGATACCGCCATAGGCCGCCCAGTAGAAGCGCATGCCCAATGCGTCGACCGGCTGCTGCGGATGGTTCATGGCGATGATCAGCGCGCCGAGTGCGACCAGCGCGAGCAGCAACTGGCTGCCGCGCGTGAGTGACTGACCTG
>Ga0208492_1001054_pt1 | contig 19440 bp, 14 predicted proteins | sample Subbioar_CSW14AB_FD_184820 | JGI IMG/M metagenome (GOLD analysis project Ga0208492, IMG submission 184820) | Serpentinite rock and fluid subsurface biosphere microbial communities from McLaughlin Reserve, California, USA - CR12Mar_CSW14AB (SPAdes) | ecosystem: Environmental > Terrestrial > Deep... | reverse complement strand
GCTGGGAGGCCTGCGTGCGCCGTTTACTGGCCCAGGGCGTGGAGCAATTTTTCGAAGTTGGTCCCGGCCGGGTTTTGGCCGGGCTTTTGAAACGGATTGACCGGAAAGCCCCTTGCGTCAACATCGCGGGGTGATCCGTTTTTCCCGCCGCATCACGAAGCTTTTTTTTGTGGGTTCCGGATCTTTCCAAGTCATTGCCGGGACATATGGTATCTCGAAGTTAAATAGAGCGGACTTGGCTTTTTTTTCAGCTTGAATCGATGTGGGCCGCAGGGAAGACGGCTTGCTTGCATTCAAGAAGGTGTGGTAAATCCTCTCGATCAGGCCATAGGTTGGTTCTGTCGGGGGATTTGCCCGAGCCGGGTCCTGGGAGGGCAAGACAGTGGCGAACGCTGCTTCGGTAGAAGAACGAGTCATCAAGATTGTGGTGGATAACCTGGGCGTGAACGCTGACCAGGTGAACCGGAGCACCGCATTTGACCAGCTTGGCGCTGACTCCCTGGATATTGTCGAACTCGTGATGGAACTTGAGGAGGAGTTCGAAATCTCCATTCCTGAAGACCAGGCCGAGAAAATCAAGACAGTCGGGGAGGCGGTCGAACACATCGAGAAGGAGCTGGCCAAGAAATGAAGCGTCGTGTCGTGGTCACGGGGATGGGCGCGGTTACATCCCTCGGACAGGAAGTCTCGACCCTTTGGCAGTCGCTTCTGGCCGGAAAAAGCGGGATCAGTCGGATCGACCAGTTCGATCCCGCTCCATTCAGAGTGCAATTCGCCGGTGAGATCAAGGCGTTTCCCCTGAGGGAATCGCTTGATGCCAAGCAACTACGCCGGATCGATCGGTTCGCGCAATTTGCCATCGTCGCCTCGCAGGAGGCGATGGCTGATTCCGGATTGAATCTCTCCAAGGAGGATCCGTTCCGTTGTGGTGTCATTGTCGGATCGGGTATCGGCGGGCTCAACGAATTCGAAGAGCAGCATAGCCGATATCTGAAGGACGGACCGAACAAGATCGGGCCGTTCACCATCCCGAAGATGATCAGCAACGCCGCGGCGGGCAACATCTCGATCGATCTTGGTTTCGCCGGTCCTTGTGCTTGCGTTTCCACCGCGTGCGCCACGGCGGCTCAGTGTATCGGTGATGCCCTCAGGGCGATCCAGTACGACGAAGCCGATGTGATGATCACCGGTGGCAGCGAAGCGGCCATCACGCCGATGGGCCTGGGGGGCTTCATTGCCGCCAAGGCCCTTTCGACGCGTAATGCCGAATTCACCAAGGCCAGCCGGCCATTCGACCGCGATCGTGACGGCTTCGTTTTGAGCGAAGGCGCGGGCATCCTCCTGATCGAGGAGCTCGAGCACGCCAAAAAGCGCGGCGCGGTCATCTACGCCGAAGTCATGGGCACCGGCGCGACCGCTGATGCCTACCATATCACCGCTCCTCATCCCGATGGCGCCGGAGCCTCCAACGCCATGCGCTTGGCGCTTCGCGATGCCAAGCTCAACCTGGATCAGGTCGATTACGTGAACGCCCATGGGACGAGTACCCAGTTGGGCGACATTGCCGAAACCAAAGCCATCAAGAAAGTGTTTGGAGATCATGCCAAAAAGCTGGCCATCTCCTCCACCAAGTCGATGATGGGCCACCTGCTGGGCGCCTCCGGCGGCGTCGAGGCGATCGCCTCGGTGCTGTCGCTTAAGGACCAGGTCCTGCACCCCACCATCAATCTTGATAATCCCGACCCGGAATGTGATCTGGATTATGTGCCCAACCAGGCCCGATCCGCTCAGTTGCAATACGCCATCTCCAATAGTTTTGGTTTTGGCGGCCACAATTGCACCGTGGTGTTGGGGCGCTATCAGGGCTGATTTTTCCCGCCTTTTTACGCACTCTTGCGTTTCTCCCGACCAGCCCGCCTTTTCCGCCTGGGGCATCAACATGTCCGATTCGGATCGGCGGCTTCGGGAAGAACGCGAATTTCACGATCGACAGGCCGAGATCCGCCGGCTCCACCGCACCGCCGAAACCGAAGCTCGTGACGAGGCGCACTACCTCGACCACGCCCCTTGGATCCGGCGGGCAATCGATTTACTCGCACCTCTCGAAGGCAAACGAGTACTCGATTTGGGCTGTGGCCATGGCTGGGCCGCCCTGGAAATGGCACGCCAGGGCGCGAGTGTCGTCGGAACCGATCTATCTCTGGGTTATTGCACCGAAGCGCGCGAACGCCATGCCTCGCGCGGCCAGCCGACCCCGTTCGTGCAGGCCGATGGCGAAGCGCTCCCCTTTGCCGATGGGGCATTCGACCGGATCTGGGGCAATGCCATACTGCACCATCTCGACAACGACCGCGCCTTGAAGGAGATCGGCCGGCTTTTGGCTCCTGGCGGTAAAGCCGTCTTCTGTGAGCCCTGGGGTGGCAATCCGTTGCTTGCCCTGGTGCGTAGAGCGGTGCCCTATCCGGGCAAGGACCGCACTCGCGACGAATCTCCCTGGACGAACCGGCAACTGTCGGCCTGGGTGCGCCGATTTCCCGGGGCAAAAGTGGAATCGTTTGAACTGTTTTCCGCCGCGCGCCGATTCTTTGGCACCGGCGCCCGCTGGCCGCTGGCCGAATCGATCGATCGGGCCCTGATTGGCCTCATTCCGCCACTGGGCAACTGGTGCCGCTACCGGTTGCTTCACATTGAAAAAGACCGAAAGAACCGGAACCCTTGATCTCGGGAACCATTCCCGACCGCGCTCTCAACCGTAGGCCGTCGCATCCGAATCGCCATCGCCTGGCTCCTATCCGCACACGAACAGCCTATCATGACTTCACTGGCCTTTCGTCGTGGCTGGCGGATCGACACCGTGAATCGCGAGCGCCCCGAATCGAACCCCCATGGGGATCATGCTGTCGCGCCTGGACCAACGTCCGGGCCGTCGTCCATTCGTGGAATGGAAGATTCGCGCCGCCTGGGTTTGTTCTCTTTGGTCCTGGTTCTTGGCGTTTGCGCGCTTGGAATTGCCGGCAACCGCTGGTGGATGCGCCAGGGACCGTTGCAATGGTCGAGTATGCCACCGGTTCGACTCGTTTCGGGGCCTGAATCGGGCTTTCGGCTCGCGCCATTTGACTCACCCAGCCAGGGAACCGCAAGCTCTGCCAAGGCGGATCGGGGATCGGGCCGCGCCTTATCCACGAAATCTGTCCATCAAGACGCGGCCAGCACCGGAAAAGCGAACCCGATAAAAACGAACAGCGATCTGGGTGCCTTTCAGGTCGACCCCAATCGTGCCAGCGAGGAAGAGCTTTGTGCCTTGCCCGCTGTCGGGCCGGTCCTGGCCAAACGGATCATGGCGGCCCGGTCGATGCAACCGTTCACTCGGGTGGAGGATCTGCGCCGCGTCAGCGGCATCGGCCCCAAGACCCTTGAGAAGCTCAGACCCCATCTGGTCTTTGGCGAGCCCGAAGAGGGGGAGCCAGAGAAAGCGGAATCAAAAAAAGGACTGGATGGCGACGAGCAGGATGGGACAAGCAATGCCGGTGAAATTTCAGATTTCGAGTGAGTTCGACCAGGAATAACCCAACAATGCCGGTGAAATTTCAGATTTCGAGTGAGTTCGACCAGGAATAACCCAACAATGCCGGTGAAATTTCAGATTTCGAGTGAGTTCGAGCCGGCCGGCGATCAGCCCAAGGCGATCGAACAGTTGGTCGCCGGCTACAAGGAAGGGAAGGCCGCCCAGGTTCTTTTAGGAGCAACCGGCACCGGCAAAACCTTCACCGCCTGCAATGTCATTGCCGCGCTTGGCAAACCCACGCTCGTACTCGCGCACAACAAGACGCTGGCCGCCCAGCTTTACCGCGAATTCAAATCGTTTTTCCCAAAAAACGCGGTGCAGTTTTTCATTAGCTACTACGACTATTACCAGCCTGAGGCCTACATCCCGCAGCGCGATATCTACATCGAAAAAGACGCCTCGATCAACGAAAACATCGACCGACTGCGGTTGGCAGCGACCAGCGCCCTGGTCAGCCGCGAGGATGTGATTATCGTTGCTTCCGTTTCCTGCATCTACGGTTTGGGATCGCCCAGCGACTACAAGCGGATGATGATTTATCTGCCCAAGGGGGAAACGATCAACCGCGACGAGCTTTTACTACGGCTGGTCGACATTCAGTACGAACGCAACGACATTGCCTTCACGCGCGGCAAATTCCGCGTGCGCGGCGATGTCGTCGAGGTTTGGCCTGCCTACGAGGAGTTCGCGTTTCGTATCGAGCTATTTGGCGACGAGGTCGAAGCTCTGGCGGTGATCAATCCTTTGACCGGTTCCACGACCCAGACGATGGAAGAGCTTTATCTTTACCCCGCCAAGCACTTCGTCACTCCTGAAGAACGGATCAAGGGCGCCGTCGAGGGGATTCAGGGGGAGTTGGAAGCCCGTCTCAAGGAGTTGCAGACGCAAGGCAAGTTGCTCGAAGCGCAACGGCTCTCGGCGCGTACGCGTTTCGACCTGGAAATGCTTCTTGAAACCGGGCACTGCCAGGGAATCGAAAACTACGCACGCTGGTTCAGCGGCCGCGCTCCGGGCGAACCGCCTTACACCCTGATCGACTTTTTCCCCGAAGATTTCCTGATGGTGGTCGATGAATCCCATGCCACGCTGCCCCAGGTGCGCGGCATGCACGCCGGCGACCATAGCCGCAAATTGACGCTGGTCGAACATGGATTTCGCCTGCCAAGCGCCATGGATAACCGGCCATACCGCTTCGACGAATGGGAGAAACGGGCCAAGACCGTCCTTTTCCTTTCGGCCACGCCGGGGCCCTACGAACTGGACCGCACCGGTGGAGAAATCACCGAACAGGTCATTCGCCCCACGGGCCTCGTGGATCCGGTGCTCCATGTGCGCCCTGCCAAGGGCCAGGTCGCGGACCTGATCAGAGAAATCAAGCTGCGCACCGAACTGGGAGAAAGGGTGCTGGCGACCACGCTCACCAAGCGCCTTGCCGAAGATTTGACCAACTATTTCACCGAGGCGGGCCTTCGCTGCAAGTGGTTGCATTCGGAACTTGATGCCATCGAGCGGATGCAGATTTTGCGCGAATTGCGCCAGGGAGCGTTCGATGTCTTGGTAGGCGTCAACCTCTTGCGCGAAGGCCTCGACTTACCCGAAGTGTCGCTCGTTGCCATCCTCGATGCCGACAAGGAAGGCTTTTTGCGCAGCACGACTTCGCTCATCCAGACGATCGGCCGCGCGGCTCGCCATGTCAATTCGCAGGTGATCCTCTACGCCGACAAGGTCACCGATTCGATGCAGCGGGCCATGGACGAAACGCAAAGGCGCCGGGAAATTCAAATCGCTTACAACAAGGAGCACGGCATTACCCCCCGGTCGGTGAAAGCAGCGATCCGCCACGGCATCGAGGAAGAGATTGCCTCGCACAAGATGGTGCAGGAAGTCGCGGGGTTGGCCCCCGATTCGGTCGATACCCAGGAAACGATTGAAGAACTGCACAAGATGATGATGGAAGCGGCCACCAATCTGGAATTCGAAAAGGCGGCCCAGCTTCGCGATCAGATTGCCAAATTGCAAGGCAAACAGGTGGCCGAACCCCAGGTGAAAAAAGGCCGCCGGGGAAAAGGCAAGCGCTGGGGGCCCTCCAGTGGCGGCAAGGGAAAAGCCCCGGCCTGAGTTTTTGACTCGCAGCTTCCCTGCCCTCAGGCCCTTCGGAGGCTTATCAGCTGGAGGATATCGGTCCATTCCGCGGCCGATCGGCCCGAATCCAGTTAAATTCCTTGTCTAGATGAGCGGCTTTTGCGCGAAATCCTAAGATTTCCCCTTCTGGATTTCGAACAAAGGCGACGAACATGACCGAGGCGGCAGGCCAATCTGGGCAAAAACTCGACTACAAGGCCGCGGGCCTCGATCTGGAACTCTACGAGGACGGTCTCTCCCGGATTTCCAAGTGGGTGAAGCGAACTCACGGGCCGCGTGTGCTCGATGGCTTCGGCGGCTTTGCCAGCCTGTTCAGCCTCGACTTCACCAACAAGCTCTTTGCCCGCAACTACAAGAACCCGATTCTGGTCTCGGGGTCGGACGGCGTCGGCACCAAGTTGATGGTGGCCTCGATGCTCAACCGCCACGACACTGTCGGGATCGATCTCGTCGCCATGTCGGTCAACGACATCTTGTGCACCGGCGCCGAACCCTTGTTCTTCCTGGACTATGTGGCCCTTCCCAAGGACGACCCCGCGCTTTTGGAACAGATCGTCAAGGGGATCAGCCACGGCTGCCTTGAGTCGGGTTGCGCGCTCGTGGGCGGCGAAACGGCGATCCTGCCTGATCTCTATAAACCGGGCGATTACGATCTGGCTGGCTTTTGCGTCGGCGTCGTCGAACGCGATCACATCCTCAATGGCCGCGGCGTCAGCCCCGGCGATATTGTCATTGGTCTGGCAAGTTCCGGCTTGCATAGCAACGGTTACAGCCTCGCCAGAAAAATCGCCTTCGGCAAGGCGGGCCTCAAGGCCGACTCCCATGTCGCCGAACTGGGCAAAACCCTTGGCGACGAACTGCTCACCCCCACGCGTATCTACACCAGGGCGGTCAAGGAAATCTTGATGCACTATCCGGTCAAACGCCGGGTCGTGCGCGCCATTGCGCACATCACCGGAGAAGGCCTGGAAGGCAATGTTCCAAGGACCATTCCTACTGGCAGGCGCGTGCGTTTGCGTAAAGGTTCCTGGCCCATTCCTCCCGTTTTTTCCTGGCTGCAAAAGCTCGGCGAAATCGACGAGGCGGAGATGTACAAGGTGTTCAATATGGGCATTGGCTTGACGCTGGTCGTGAGCAAATATTTTGCCAAGAGCGTGCTGCATCAACTCACCGACCTCGGATTTCCTGCTTATGCGATCGGCGAAGTCGTCAATGGAGATACCGGGCTCGACTTTGTCGGCTAAGCCGGTTTGCCCCGGTGCTTGCTCACTCTTGGCTCAGAGCCCGCAGGATCAAGACGGCCAGTGCGATGAGCATCATCGGCAGCAACAAAAAGATCGATGCGATCACGACGCGCGCAGCCGTTTTCTCTTTTCCTGGCCACAGGTTTCGCCACCCGCCGAAAGGCCGCTTTGCGATTTTGCCGTCAAGGTAGTCCTGGATTTCCAGGGCCAATTGCTTTGCGCTTTGGTGGCGCCGGTTGGGTTCCTTTTCCAGGGCTTTTAGAATGATCGCATCCAGGTTTTCCTGCAGAATCGTGATCAGCTTTTGCGGCGCGATGGCGCGATCGGCGGCGATTTTCGACAGGTAGGTGCTCGTGCTCAGTTTGAAGCTGGGACGGGGAATGTACCCGACTCCGCGTTTGCGCAGGAACTCCTGAGTTCCTTGTTTGACAAAGGTGCGCTTCTTTACCGGCGTGGTTCCGGTCAGCAGTTCGAATAAAAGCACCCCCAGGGCATAGACATCCGAGCGCGCATCGACCAGGTCGTTATGCGCTTGCGCCTGTTCGGGGCTCATATATTCCAGCGTTCCGAGAACCATGCCCAGGCGGGTCAGGTTCTTTTTGTCCGCGGAAGTCGCGGTTGCATTCACTTTGACCAGCCCGAAATCGATGACCTTGGGAACGATCTGATCCCCATCTTGAGTAACGAGGATGTTGGCGGGCTTGATATCCCGGTGGACCAATCCGGTTTCGTGCGCATGGCTGATCGCCTGGCAGACATCGAGAAAAAGCAACAGCCGGCGCTGAGCGTCGAGTTGGTGTAGGTCACAGAACTGGGTGATGATTTTGCCATGGAAATACTCCATGACATAGAAAGGGGAACCGTTTTCGGCGGTGCCCGCGTCGAGCATTTGAGCAATGTTGGGATGCTTCATTGCGGCAAGCGCCTGCTGTTCGATGCGGAATCGTTCCAGGGCGAATTGAAAGGTCGTGTCGGCCTTGACGAGCTTGACGGCAACTGTCCGCTTGGGTGGGGTGATCTGCTCGGCGCGAAAGACCAGGCCCATACCCCCTTCGCCGATGACTTCGAACAAACGGTACTTGCCGGCGAGGACGGAGCCGACCTGGGGTGCCCGCGCTGTCGGAGATTGGGAAGGCTGCGGCCTCCACGGTTGGACCGCGACGCCGGCAGCGGCATCCGGATGGGAGGGCTGCAAGGCAGCGAAGTTCAAGCCTTCGCGTTGAAGGGAGAGGGGTTCGTCGCTGACCCACAAATCGATGACCGCTTTTTTGAGCTCCGGCTGGCCGGAACATTCCCTTTCCAAAAAGGTGACGCGCTCCCGGTCGTCCTTGAGTTTCGTCAAGGCGCGAAAGAGAGACTTGGCCCTTCCTGCCAGATCGCTATCCACCGTGAAAACCTGTCATGGCGTCCTTCAGGAGCAACGTGTTTGCGGGGCCAGACGAAACCAGATGAATTTCGTTGTCTCAGCGGTCCTTGATCTTGATTACACAGTCAGGCGTTGGTTTTGCAAGGCGGGCGCACGCTTGTCGGCGCGTGCCGATGGGCGCATAGGCGAGTAAGGAGATTTCCCCTCTTGCATGGGCAGGTCCCCTTTTTCGATGCGGAACAGAAAAAGCTGCGGGTCTAGCCTGGCAAGCAGCGGCCAGGCGAACGCTGTGGACAGGGTCATTGGCGATGATCCGGCAGCGCCTCATTCGATTGCGGTGATCTTTACCAAGCCATGGTGTAGAATGACAGGAGTGCTTCGTAGCGCATCTTGACGTCCGTTCTTTTTATCTCACTCTTCTTGTCTTTCTGATTCTTGGATTTAGACCCCGGCCGAAATGGTCAGGGCGCTAAGTTGCAAAAAAGAAGGAGCGGACCGTGAATGAAAAAGCTGTCGATGAAAAAACTGTCGATGACATCGATGAAGCGCATGTCGATGAATTGCTCGCACAACTCACCGAGCCAAGCGTTGAAATCGAAGAGCCTCAATCGCATTTGGCAGGTTTCAAGTTCAAGGCGAACCGATTCCGCTGGACGACCCACCTGGTATCCATGCTCCTTGCGATTTTGGGCGGACTTCTCTGCTATTTCGGTCCGCCATGGACTCTCTTTCTCGGTGTGCCGCTGATCCTGGTTGGGGTGGCCATCGCTGCCTTCATGGAATGGTGCTGGTACCACTCCCTCTGGTGCCCCCATTGCCACGCCTGCCTCGGCACCGCCTGGGGAAGATTTGAGGGCTGGATTTGTCCTGTTTGTTTTGACTTATACCGGCCGAAAAAACTGTTGGATGATGTAGGGGTGCCCCTGGATCTCACCAAGGTCGATGTCATCAGGGGAGATCCCCCCTTGGCCTGCTTTGCAATGATTCTCTTGCTGGCGATCACGGACAACCAGCGCCGTCTCCGATTTCGTCCCAAGAAAGAAGAGTTTCAACTGATCGTGGAAGGGCATGAGGGGATCTTTGAACTGGTCCCGCCTCCCTTGTTCTACCGTCGCATCATGGCCCAACTCGCGACCCTCTTCGCAGGACTTGACCTCACCAAAATGGGGGAAAAACAGAGCGGTACCCTCAAATTGAAAGTGTCCGAGTCATCGACTGGGGATTGCGTGTCCGGCGGCGAAGGTTTACATGAAGAAGGCCACGGCATAACATCGGCGCAGGTCACGGTGCAACCGGTTAAACATGGGCACGAGGTGATCATCGAGTGGTCGGATAGGCCCGACGTCAGGGAAAATACGCTCGCCTGAATGGCGCAAGTGTCTCGGTGCCGCCGGCGGAAAGTCTCATCCCAAGAGAGGGCCAGAACGGCAATGAGACAAGGGAGCCCGGCCTAGCCCTTTTCCGGTTTGGCGGCTTCGGGAATTAGGCGGCGCAAGAGGGGCGGGATTTCATTCTCCGCTTTGCCGTTGCGTTTGTTGTAATAGATCGCTTCGCTCAACCAGAACCGGAGCATGGTTCCCTGCTCGGCGCGCGAATCCCCCTTGAATCGTTCCGCCGCCTTGCCATTTTTCTTGGAATTGGCCTGGCCCATCTTGCGATCGAGCGCCTGGCGCAGCACCCCCTGATTGATCCGGTCGCGCAGCTCCGGTTTGGTCAACGCCTTGAAAGCCGCGACCGATTCATTCGGTTGATTTTTCAGGGCATAGACGATGCCCAGTCCCAACTTGCCCAAGGCCTGGTAAGACGAGTCGGCCTTCTCGTTTTCACACTCCTTGAAAAACGAAATCGCCTCGTCCCAGTGGCCCTGATTCAAATAAAGAATGCCCAGGTCCAGGCAAAGCGCCAGGCCGGTATTGGGGCTGCCCGTGCCGGTCCCTTGAATGTATCCCCTGGCCGCGTCCCGCAGCACCGTCTCTCTTTTTCCTGCGGAATTCGAGGCGAGCACCTCTTCCACCAACAAATCCTGGCTCAAGTCGATATCGTTCGGATCGGGGCCGTGAAAATAAGCGCGCCCAAGAGCCAGCGTCGCGAGCGCGCAGCTTGCCAACACGAACCAGGGGGCCAGCCGCGGCGCCCACTGGAACCAGAGGGGCAAACCAGGGTCGGGTGCCGGCGGCAAACCTCGAGACACCTTTTGCAAATCGGCAATCAGTTCGGCCGGCGATTGATGCCGGTATTCCGGTTTGCGCGACATCATCCTCTGGACAATGCTCGTCAAACCCGATGTCAGATCCGGCCGCAACGAGTGCAGCGGCCTGGCGCGGCCCTGCACATGCAAGAGGGCGACCTCCAGTTGGTTTTTCCCCTGGTAGGGGGGATGGCCCGCAAGCATATGGTAGGCGGTGACACCCAGCGAATAGATATCGGTGCGGATATCGAGCGGGCGGCCCTCGACCTGCTCCGGACTCATGTAGAGCGGCGTGCCCAGGGTCAGCCCTTCCTGGGTCAAATTGAGCGTCTTGGTGCCCGGATCGCGGAAACGAGCCAGGCCAAAGTCTGCCACCTTGGCCTGGCCCTTGCGCGTTAAAAGAATATTCTCGGGCTTGATATCGCGATGGATGACACCCGCCTCGTTCGCGCGATCGAGGGCCTTGGCGACTTGCAGCAAAATCGAGATCGCCGCCTGCTCGCTTAGTGTGCCTTTTCTTAAGAGCAAATCCTTGAGCGTGCGTCCAGGCACATATTCCAGGGCCATGTAGGGCAATCCCTTCGATTGCCCCACCGCATAGACCTGAACGATGCCCGGATGATTGATCCGCGCAATGGCTTCCGCTTCCAGTTGAAATCGCTTGATCGCCGTGGCGCTCGTCAGCGCTTCAGGCCGGATCAGCTTGAGGGCGACCATGCGCCTCAAGGAGGATTGCTCCGCCATGAAGACCTGCCCCATACCCCCCTGTCCCAAAAGGCGCAGGATTTTGTAGCCGTCGATTTCGGTGCCGGTCGGGTCGAACGGAGCCGGGGGAACGGGCGGAGGCGTTTGATCGAGCGGACTTGCCATCAAATCGGCAAAGGGTGAATGCAGAGTGCGCGCCGCCGGGGATACGCCCGAGGTCTCTTCAGGACGCTGGGCAGAATTGGGAACCGGTTCCGGACCCGGTGGCGACAGACTCATCGGTTGGATCCGTTGGGCGCCCAGTCGGCTTCGGCAATCCAGTCCCCCATCGAGGCCAAAATGCACTCATCGCTTTTGAGGGCCACCCATAGTTTTTTGACGGAACCTTCAAACCAAAGCGCCCGGACCGCGCAGGGAACCTCGACCGATCCCAGCCACTTGTCCTTCTTCCAGTCGAACAGAGAAACCTGAGTCGCCCCCCCGAGCGCCAGGTGGGTCGAATCCGGCGCGAAAGCCATTGCTTGCCATGCGCCGCTCGATTCGCCAAGCAAGGCAAAACTCGCCTCATTCGAGCCGGTACGAAAAATCCAGGCTCGACCCAAATGGTCGATGCGGCCCAGGACTTTTCCGGTCCGATCCCAGGTCAGGATCCGCGCCGGAATCCGGTCGATGGCGCGGGAACCGGTAGGCGACCAGAGATAGGTGTGCCCAGGGGTTCCGCCGGTCGCCATCGGATCGATCGTACCCACGGCCAGGTCGCCATTCTTGCCCCAGGCCATCGCTTGCACGGTTTGTCCGGACCAGTCTTCCTTGAGAATTCTTGAGGGCAATCCTTGAGGGATTTCCCAGATTTCGACCGTGTCTTCAAGATGAGATGCCAGGGCCAGGCGGTCGCCGCCCGCGGCGATGGCCATCGTGGTGATCGGCGCCATACTCGCTTCGATCACCTGGGCGACCTGCCAGGGGCCGTCGGCGTCTTTTTGCAATCCGAGGATTCGAGAGAATGGATCCCCCATTTGACTGGCAGAGCTTTCGTCTTGAGCGCACGCCAGCCAGATCCAATTTCCGGCCGGGGCGACGGCCATCGCCGAAGCGGCCGCTCCTGGGAACTGAAGCGCCGCCGGTTCTTCTAGGTCGGGGACCAGGAGGCGGATTTGTTGATCGCTTTGCCGGTGAATGATTGAACCGGTCCGCGGATCGAATCCCAGGTCGTTGCGCAGCGAACGCGGATCAACCGGATCGAAGCCGAGGATTTCGCTCGAGCTCTCTTCCAGAGCTTCGAGGGAGCTGACATGAACGGTCCGGGAATTGTCGGCCCAGGCGAAGGTATTGCCAAGCGGCGATACCGCCACGATTTTGGCGGGAGAGGAGATCTCCAAAGGCAAACCGACCAGATTCCAGTTGGTGCAGTCCCACAGGTGCAGGCAGGACCCTTCGTCGCTTGAAAGGAACCGGGGCTTTTTTCCGTGCGGCTTGCCGGCGTGGCCCATCGACAAGACCGGGCCCTGGTGGCTGTTGAGCAACATCGTTGGCTGCCGTTTGGCCAGGTCCCAAACCCGGACCGTTCCATCCCAGGACGCCGAATGCAGTGTCGGCTCCCCGTTGGGATTGGGATACCAATCCAGGCCCACGATCCGGTTCTTGTGGGCCGCGGCATCGCTTGGGTTGGTCAGCTCGAACCAGCTATCGCTTTTCAGATCGAGGATCCAGATCGAGCGCTTTTCGTCGGCGACGGCAATTTTGGTTTCCGAGGGAGAAATGGCGATGGCGCTGATGGCGGCCTTGGTTCGGCCGGGTGGAAACGGCCTGATCGGTAGGGGCGCCCCATCCTTGGGTCGAAATAGGGAAATCGACCCGTCGTCATGCCCGGTAGCCACCACCGGTCTGGGCGGTTTGCCGGCCAGTTGCAGCGTTCCGCTGGTCAGGGCGTTGATCCAGGACGGCTGGTGCACGGTCCAAAGCGGGGTGCCTGAAGGCAATTGGAAGGCGCACAGATCGTCGCTGGCCGCGAACCCGATTCCCAGGAGGGGATCAAGGCGCCAGACGAGGGCGGGATCGTCCAGGTCGATCGCCGCTTCGCTGACCGGGTCGTTTTCCTGAATGCTCCAGGTTACAAACCGTCCACCTTCCTCGATCGTCCAGAGCGTTTGGGAATCGGCCCAGGCCAATCCGAGGATTTCATTGAGACATTGCTGCTTCACCGGATCGGAAAGCCTCCGAATGACAGGGCTTGGGCCAAATTCGCCTTCAATTCCCGCGCCAAGTTGCGACATGCGTGTCCACTCGACCTGAAAGTAGCGGATTCGGGTAGGGCCCTTCTCCTTCTCATGACTTCATGATACAGTGTTATGGGCTTGGTATGTCATTGCGACCTTCAGCAAAACTCAGCGCGGAAGGGGCGCCAGGAGACCAGCTTATGCCGCACGCCTCAGTGAAGGATCACAAATTAGGTGGCGAACATGCATTTATCGACTGGATTAAACGCCGGGTTCCTAAATCCTCGCGGATGACTCTCGGCCCAGGTGACGATGCCGCCATCGTGGCCTGGGCGGATTTTCCCTACGATTGCGTCGCGACCACCGACATGCTCCTGGATGGCAGTTGCTTCCGGCTGGAAGAAGCCGGTCCGTTGCGGGTCGGCCGAAAATCGATGGCGGTCAATTTAAGCGATATCGCGGCCATGGCGGCCAGACCGGTGGCGGCATTGGTGAGCGTTGGCCTGCCCCGCAAGGGAGGTCGCCACCTTGCCGAAAAACTCTTCGCCGGCATGCAGCAGATGGCCGAGTTGTTTCAGGTTCCCATTGTCGGCGGCGACACCAATTCCTGGAACGGCCCGCTGGTGATCAGTGTCACCTTGCTTGGCGAAGTCACCGATCGCGGCGCGGTCAAGCGCTCCGGCGCCAGGCCGGGCGACTGGCTGATCACGACCGGACCGCTTGGCGGCAGCATTTTGAGCAAACATCTCGATTTTCTGCCGCGGGTGCCGGAAGCCCTGGAACTTCACCGAGCCGTGCCGATCCATGCGATGATCGATATCAGCGACGGTCTGGCGCGCGATCTGCATCAACTTTGTAAAGCCAGTTCCTGTGGCGCCATCCTTCAGGCCGACCGGATTCCCATATCCCGGGACGCGGAGAAACTCGCCCTCACCTCAGGCCAGACGCCGCTGGAACACGCGCTTGGCGATGGCGAGGATTTTGAACTGCTCATGGCGATTCCCGAGTCTCACGCACGGAAGCTCATCGACATTCAGCCCCTGGCAGGCGTGGAACTTCACTGCATCGGAACCTTCGTGGACGAAGGTGTCTGGATCGATCATGGCGACGGCCCTCAGCCGCTTGCCCCGCTGGGCTACGATCATACCCTGGCTTGAACCCGCCTGATTTTCTCAAGCCCACGGTCGCCTGCCCCATGTTCCCTTTTGCACGCGCCCGCGTCCTCGCATCGGCGCGATTGGCGCTATTCTCTTTGCTGATCGTCGCCAATGCGGGAGTACGGGCCGCGGAGAACTGGCCCGGCTGGCGGGGACCCCGGGGCGATGGATCCTCCCTCGAAGGCAACTTACCCACCACGTGGTCGGAAAATTCAGGGGTGGCCTGGAAAACGCCGATTCCCGGCAAAGGCCATTCCTCGCCGATTGTCTTTGGCGACCGAATCTTCTTGACCTCTTGCCTGGAAGAAAGCGGCGACCGGCTGATCCTCTGCCTGGACCGGGTCACCGGCAACATTCTCTGGCAAAAATCGCCACTAAAAAGCAAACTCGAGCCGATCCACTACCTCAACAGTTTTGCTTCGGCGACTCCCGCCACCGACGGCCAACTGCTTTTCACCAGCTTTTTGGAATATCCCAAAATGGTGGTCTATTGCCACGATATGCAGGGGAACCAGATCTGGGCTTTTTCGCCGGGAACGCTCCTTTCCAAGCATGGGTTTTGCAGCTCGCCCATCCTTTTTCAGGACACGGTGATTCTCAACGGCGATCAGGATGCCGACGGCTACCTGGTCGCGCTTGAAAAGACGACTGGCAAGGTTCGCTGGAAAATTGAGCGGCCTAATAAAACCCGCAGCTATTGCACGCCCCTCTTGATCGGCGATCCGATCGATCCCAAGGTGACGCAACTGGTCCTGTCCGGAAGCAAGTGCGTGACCGGCTACGATGCTTCCAGCGGAAAATTGCTCTGGAGCCACGACGGTCCGACCGAACAGTATGTCGCAAGTTTGGTCCACACAAAGGGAGTTCTCTTGCTGACGACCGGCTATCCGGAACACCATCTCATGGGATTTCGCAGCAACAGCCGGGGAAACATCACGAAGACCGGCCAGGTCGCCTGGCACATCCCTCATGCCGATAACGGCCCCAAGGGAGCCAGTTATGTGCCTTCACCCATTGCCCATGACGAGCTTTTCTTCGTGGTCTCCGATCCCGGTTGGCTTGGCTGCATTGAGGCGGCCACCGGAAAAAGGCTGTGGATGAACCGGTTGGGGCGGCACCACAGCGCTTCGCCGATCCGCGCAGGAGACCGGCTTTATTTTCCCGACGACGAAGGGATCACCTGGGTCGTGAAGGCAGGTCGGGAATTCCAGGTGCTTGCAAAGAACAAGCTTCCCGACGAGATCTACGCCTCGCCTGCTGCCAGCGGCGAAAACCTCTACTTGCGCGGCCTCAAGAATCTCTGGTGCGTCGGCCCCGGTCCGAAAGGAAACTGATTCGATGCGGTCCGGAGTTCGTTACTAAAACCCTATTTTCAAACCGGCTCGGCCAGTTTTCCGCCTTCCTCAAGTAACTCGCACAGCAGCGGGGCGGGCTTGCCGAATTTTGCCTGAAACTCGTCTCGTGAAGGGACCAAACGCACCTGGACCTTCTGGTCGTGGTGCATGGCGATGTCGGCCAGTTTGTGATCGAGGAAGGGATTGCGAAAGCGGTCGAGCACCTCGCGGGCGAAGGCAGAACCCTGTTCCACGCGCCCTTCCAGCACGGGCACGACTTCGGTCTCAAGTAGGCTCACTAGCCAGGGCCCAAGCTTGGTGTCATTGACCGCATCGCGGACAATTTTGAATCCCGCTGGCCACGCCTTGATCAAAAGGGCGGTGTGCGCCCCGTTGAGCAATCGCACCTTGCGCAAGAAATAGGGGAGCACATCGGCCGTCCAGACGACGGCGGGATGGTCGATCCACCGAGGCGATCCCGGAACTTCTTCGATGGCGAAGAGGGCATAGGGCTCGCAGGCAATGAGCATGGGATCCTTTACCAGGAGCGGATGGCCCGCGGGGGTGCCCGTGACGATCCGGTCCACCAGGGTGTTGTGCCAGGTGCACCGGTTGGCGATCCAGTCGATGGTTGATGCGGAGAGCCTCCAGTCTTTGGCCAAACCCAGCACGATCTCCTTGAGGATCTTCGCGTTGTTCTCTCGTAGTTCGCACGGCACGATCGCCAGGGGGGCCGCCCCGGCTTCAAAGCGCGCGCGAAGGACCGCGAGCAATTTCGCGGGGAACGATTTGGGCGGAGCGTCGGCAGGCCGATCCCCGGGGGATAATTCGTAGCCCGCCTCGGTGGTGTTGGAAAGGATCACCTTCAGGTTGGGGCTTGTTGCCACCTTGAGGATTTCATTCCACTGGATGCTTGCGATCAACGCGCGGCTAATGCTCGTGCATTCTTCGAGCCGTTCCACCACTTGGCCTTTTTCATATCCGCGCACGAGCACGTGATACTTGCCATCGTTTTGCGACAAGCCGGCGGCACGGTCGCCGTCCGTCGACTGCACGAGGACGACCTTGCCCACCTTTTGGCCGGCCTCGTTGGCCTGATGGATGAAGAGGTCGGCAAAGGCACGCAAGAAGCGGCCGGTGCCAAATTGCAAAACGGTTTCGGGCAAGGACATTAGACCGTCACCTTCTTCAGAGAGATCAAAAGGGGCTGATTTTCGATTTTCACTTCGGCGATGGCGCCGTCTTCGTGAGGCTGGGCGGCAAAGCGAATCGCCAGCGTTTCGGCGGCGATCGCCGCGCCATGGGTTGCGATCGCCTGATTGAGCTCCGACGATTTGGTGCCCAGATACAGTTCAATCCGGTCTTCCAGTTGCAGGTTCGCTTTTTTTCGCAACTCCTGGACATTGCGGATGATGTCGCGGGCCAATCCTTCCAGTGCGAGTTCCGGCGTCAGCCGTCCATCGAGCGCCACCTGGGTATCGCGATCGGCCAGGCCCGAAAAGCCTTCGGGGCCCTTGAGCTCGATGACCAGGTCTTCGGGGGCCAGTTCCACCGGCTCGCCTTCGAATTCGAAGGCAAAGGGAGTTCCGCCTGCTACCTTGGCTGCCAGCGCTAAGGGATCGGCGGCCAGAATCGCCTTTTGCATGGCGCCCAGCTTCGCGCCGAATTTGGGGCCGATCGTTTTCATGTTGGCTTTGACCGACGGCAGCAAGAGATTGCCGCCCGACTTGTCATGAATCGTTACCGATTTCACATTCAGTTCTTCGGTGATCTGATCGGGGAATCGTACCACCGCGAGCTTTTCAGTATCGTTGCCCGGTTGCACGCGCAGTTCGGCGAGCGGTTGGCGCACCTTGATTTTCAAGGCACTGCGCGCGGCAAGACCAAGCGACACGATCTTCAACAACGAATTAATCTGGCCGGAAAGTGCTTCGTCGATCAGGGCCGGGTCGGGCACGGGGAACGGTTCTAGATGCACGCTTTTTTGCCCGTGAGGGCAAAGGTTTTGATGCATCGCGTCGGTGATGAACGGGATGATCGGCGCGCAGATGCGGGTGATGGTTGTCAGCACTTGATGCAGGGTCTGATAGGCAACCATCTTGTCGTCACCCGCGTCGGCTTTCCAGAAGCGGCGGCGATTGCGCCTGACATACCAGTTGGAAAGCTTGTCATCGACAAACGATTCGACTTCCAGGCAGAACCGGGAGAGGTCGTAACCCTGGTAGGCGTCGTGCGCGGTTTGCACCAGCTTTTGCAGATCCGACAGGATCCATTTATCCAGGTCGGTTCGCTTCTCGGCGCCCAGCGGCGCGGCTGAAGGATCGAAGCCGTCGAGGCGGGCGTAGTTGCAAAAGAAGGCGTAGGTGTTCCAGAGCTTCAGGAAAAAGCGCGCGCGCACTTCCTCGGCCGGAATCGGCCCAAAGTTGATGTTCTGCGCCGGGTTTTGCCGGCAGAACATCCAGCGGACCAAGTCGGCGCCCATGGGAGGGTGGCTTTCGGTCTTGCCCCCCTTGCCGGCGATTTCATAGCCCTCGTCGGCGGCCCCCTCGAACGGGATCGAGTTGCCGACCGACTTGTGCATTTCGTGGCCGGTCTGGTCGCGCACCAGGGCATGGCCCAAAAGGGTCTTGAACGGCGCCTTGTTCTCCATCATGGTGGACATGGCGAGCAGCGCGTAGAACCAGTTGCGAAACTGGCCAGGGAAGCATTCGGTGATCAGGTCGGCCGGGTACCACTTCGCCCATTCGTCCCGGTTTTCCTGGTAACCCATGGTCGAAAACGGGACGATCCCCGCATCGAGCCACGGATTGCCCACATCGGGGATCCGCGACATCAGGTTTCCATTCTTCGGGTTCTTGATTTTGACCCGGTCGATCCAGGGTTTGTGCAGCGAGCGGCCCTTCAAGTGTTCGATCCCTTCGACGGCGCGCGCTTCTAGTTCCTCCCGGCTGCCGATGACTTCGAAATCGCCGGTCTCCTCGTCGATCCAGATCGGCAGGGCCAGGCCCCAGAACCGTTTTTTGGAGATCATCCAGTCGCCCATGTTCTTGAGCCAGTCCAGTTCGCGCTGGTAGCCGAAGCCGGGGATCCACTGGATGTCGCCGCAGACCTTCATGATCTCTTCGCGCCAGGACATGCCGATGAACCATTCATCGACGAGGCGGAAAAGCACTTCCGTCTTGCAGCGCCAGCAGTGCGGGTATTTGTGCGGGTATTTTTCGGTCGCGAACAGCACGCCGCGTTTGGTCAGCTCGTCGATGATGAAATCGGCCGTCTCCGCCTGGGAGGCGTTCTTGCCTTCAAGCGGTCCGAAGCCGGACAAAAAACAGCCGAATTCATCGAGCGGCGCGATGGCCGGCAGCTTTTCCGCCTGGCCCAAAACGAAGTCCTCGCGGCCGCAACCGGGGGCGATATGGACGATGCCCGTACCCTCGGTTTCGCCGACTTCCTTCCAGGCGATCACCCGGTGCGCCTGACTGGCCGACTGTTCGGTGGCGGCGCCGCGCTGCTTGGCGACGCGCAC
>Ga0208492_1001053_pt1 | contig 19450 bp, 18 predicted proteins | sample Subbioar_CSW14AB_FD_184820 | JGI IMG/M metagenome (GOLD analysis project Ga0208492, IMG submission 184820) | Serpentinite rock and fluid subsurface biosphere microbial communities from McLaughlin Reserve, California, USA - CR12Mar_CSW14AB (SPAdes) | ecosystem: Environmental > Terrestrial > Deep... | reverse complement strand
CTGTTGGACCGGGCTCTTCACGCTCGCCTGCATCCGCCCCGCGCCGTTGAACAGTGATCAGCTGCCCTCCTGCGGGGTGGACGCCGCCATTCTACGTCCGGTGCAGATGCCGTGGAATCCAAAGTCCTGTTTCCCTGATCTTTTGCGCGCAAGGTGTTGGGATCATTGAAAACAGGTGCGTCTGTTTCCCTCGGATTTGTACAGCGCGTTTCCCTCATTCTCGGCGAGTCCCCGTGTGGCCTGCCCCCATCGCCCCTTCGGGGCACTTCCCCCGTTTCACGGGGGAAGGGTTCAACCACGGGTGGCGCGGAAACTCTTCCCTCGTGAAACGGGGGAAGTACGGCGGAGCCGGGATGGGGGCAGGCTCCGGGGGGGGATTGCCGGAACTGGATATGAAAAGGGCGACTCTTGCGAGCCGCCCTTTTTGTCGTTCGGGTCGAAGCGCCTAGTCGACCGCTTCGGGTTCGTTATTTTCCTTCTGCGTCGGCTTGGGATCGGCGATGAACTTGAACGACAGCTTGTTGGGGTCGTTCTTGTCGATGTCGATCTTCACGCCGCCGCCCTTCTGGAGCGACCCGAACAGGAGTTCGTCGGCCATCGGCTTCTTGACGTGCTCCTGGATGACGCGGCCGAGGGGACGGGCGCCGAAGGCTTCGTCGTAGCCTTTGGTGGCGAGCCATTTGCGGGCCTTGGGCGTCAGCGCGATCGTGACGTTGCGATCCGCCAGCTGGGCTTCCAGCTGGAGGATGAACTTGTCGACGACCATCTCGATGATTTCCGGCGACAGGCCCGAGAACGGGATGGTCGCATCGAGACGGTTGCGGAATTCGGGCGTGAACAGGCGCTTGATCGCCTCTTCATTCTCGTCTTCACGCTTGCCGCGGCCGAAGCCGATGGACTCCTTGGCGGCATCAGACGCGCCGGCGTTGGTGGTCATGATGAGGATCACGTTCCTGAAGTCGACCTTCTTGCCGTTGGCGTCGGTCAGCGTGCCGTTGTCCATCACCTGCAGGAGGATGTTGAACAGGTCCGGGTGCGCTTTCTCGATCTCGTCCAGCAGCAGCACGCAGTGCGGATGCTGGTCGACGCCGTCGGTGAGCAGGCCGCCCTGGTCGAAGCCGACATAGCCCGGAGGCGCGCCGATGAGACGCGAGACCGTGTGGCGCTCCATGTATTCCGACATGTCGAAGCGCAGCATCTCGACGCCGAGAATGGACGCGAGTTGCTTGGCCACTTCCGTCTTGCCGACGCCGGTCGGGCCCGAGAAGAGATAGCAGCCGATCGGTTTGTTCGGCTCCCGCAGGCCCGCGCGGGCGAGCTTGATCGCGGCGGAGAGCGCCGTGATCGCATTGTCCTGACCGAAGACCACGCGCTGAAGATCCTTTTCCAGCGATTTCAGCTGTTCGGCGTCCGACTTCGAGACCTGCTTGGCGGGGATACGGGCCATCTTCGCGATGACAACCTCGATTTCCTTCGCGCCGATCTGCTTGCGGCGTTTGCCATCCGGCAGGAGCCACTGGGCGGCGCCAGCCTCGTCGATCACGTCGATCGCCTTGTCCGGCAGTTTGCGGTCGGTGATGTACTTTGCCGAGAGATCGACTGCCGTGCGGATGGCGTCGTTGGTGTATTTGAGGCCGTGGAATTCCTCGTAATGCGGTTTGAGGCCCATCACGATCTTGATCGTGTCGTCGATGGTCGGCTCGATGACGTCGATCTTCTGGAAGCGGCGGGCGAGCGCCCGGTCCTTCTCGAAGTGCTGGCGGTATTCCTTGTAGGTGGTGGAGCCCATGCAGCGGAGCTGGCCTGACTGCAGCGCGGGCTTCAGCAGGTTCGAGGCATCCATCGCGCCGCCGGACGTGGCGCCGGCGCCGATGACTGTGTGGATCTCGTCGATGAAGAGAACGGCCTTGGGCTGTTCTTCGAGTTCCTTCACGACGGCCTTCAGACGCTCTTCGAAGTCACCACGATAGCGGGTGCCAGCGAGCAGCGCGCCCATGTCGAGCGAGTAGATGACGGCATCGGCGAGGATGGTCGGGGCTTCGCCATCGACGATCTTCTTGGCGAGGCCTTCGGCGATGGCGGTCTTGCCAACGCCAGGATCACCCACGAGCAGCGGGTTGTTCTTGCGGCGGCGGCAGAGAACCTGGATCGCGCGTTCGACTTCAGCATGGCGGCCGATGAGCGGATCGGTTTTGCCTTCGCGGGCTTTCTGGTTGAGGTCGACGCAGTAGGCGCCGAGGGCTTCGCCCGCGGGCTTGGTCTGGTCCTCTTCCTTCTCGGCCGCGCCTTCGACAGGCTTGGCTTTCGACATGCCCGGCTTCTTCGCGACGCCGTGCGAGATGTAGTTCACGGCGTCGTAGCGCGTCATGTCCTGCTCCTGCAGGAAGTACGCGGCGTGGCTGTCGCGCTCGGCGAAGATCGAGACAAGGACGTTGGCGCCGGAGACTTCATCGCGCGAGGAGCTTTCGACGTGCAGCACCGCGCGTTGCACCACGCGCTGGAAGGCCGCTGTCGGATGCACCTGACCGCCGTCCTCGACGACGAACGAGGCGCAGTCATTGTCGAGATAGTTTGCCAGGTCGCGGCGCAGCTTCTCGATGTCGAGCTTGCACGCCGTCATCACCTCGGCGGCGTCCTCATCCTCGGTAAGCGCGAGGAGCAGGTGTTCGAGGGTTGCGTATTCGTGCTTCCTCTCCGCGGCCAGTGCGAGGGCGCGTTCGAGGGCTCGTTCGAGGCTTGGGGTCAATGAGGGCATTTAAGGGTGTCTAGTCCTCGCGTTCCTTGGTGCATTGGAGAGGATGCTGCTGGTCGCGCGCAAGGTCCATCACCTGCGCGACTTTCGTTTCAGCCACTTCGAGAGGGTAAACGCCGCATACACCCACGCCGTAATTGTGGACGTGGAGCATGATGCGGGTCGCCTCTTCCCGCGACTTGTTGAAGAAATGCTCGAGCACGAGGACCACGAATTCCATGGGCGTGTAGTCGTCGTTCAGGAGAAGAACCCGGTACATGGACGGCTTCCTCACCTTCGGCTTCGTCCGCGTGGCGACGCCGAGCTCCTTGTTGGTTCCGGGTGTCTGTTTCTTGTCCGTCATGGTGTCCCGGGCTTCGCGCCTGTGGCGGCCGGCCAGGCCGGCCGTTCACCACCATTAGATATTGATCCGCGGGCCAAGTGCTAGGGGCCTCGCTTGCCGCAACGATCATGCGACGGCGTGAACCATGGAAATGCAGTCGCTGCCTTGGTTTGCTCAAAGTCCGGGCCCATGATGTTCACATCCCGCCCCGGCACACGCGACCTGCGACAAGATTGCATGGTTCATGCAGGGTTAAAGCCCGACCCGGCAGATTCGGGGCCAGCAGACCCAAAGATGGGCACTTGGACGGAAAAACTTGTCACCATGTAGTTCGGGGGTGACGCCGCTTAAAGATTGGGTAAGGTCACAGGTGGACCCTCAATCTCGTCTTTGTATGTGCTTCTGAACGAGGAATCCCCCGCGTATGAAGACGATCTCCCCGATCGCCTGGATTCGCAAGGTGGCCGTCGCCCTCCTTGCCACGCTGTGCCTTGCCGCTCCCGCGTGGGCCGGCAAGTACGCGTCCATCGTCATCGACATGGAAACGGGTCAGGTCCTGCACGACCGCGAGGCCGACGAGCTTCGCCACCCCGCCTCGCTGACCAAGGTGATGACGCTTTACCTCGTCTTCGATGCCATCGAGTCGGGTAAACTTAAACTCACAGACAGGCTTCCGGTTTCAAAAGCCGCCTCGCGCGCGCAGCCGTCCAAGCTGGGGCTGAAGTCCGGCTCGACCATCAAGGTCGAGGATGCGATTCGCGCCCTCGTCACCAAATCCGCCAACGACGTGGCCATCGTGATCGCCGAGAAGCTCGGCGGCAGCGAAACGAAGTTCGTTGCGAAGATGAATGCCAAGGCCAAGGAACTCGGCATGCTGAACACGACGTTCCGCAATGCCTCCGGCCTGCCCGACAAGAAACAGGTCACGACCGCGCGCGACATGGCGAAGCTCGCCGAGGCGGTCTACCTGGATCACAAGAACCGGTACAACTACTTCTCGCTGTCCTCGTTCAGCTGGGGCAAGCGCAAGTACATGAATCACAACGAACTTCTGAAGCGGGTTGCCGGCGTGGACGGCATCAAGACCGGCTTCACGAACGCTTCGGGCTACAACCTGATGGCCTCGGCCGAACGTGGCGGGCGCCGGGTGATCGCGGTGATGATGGGCGGTTCGACCGGCCGGTCGCGCGATGCCCACGTTGCCGACCTGATCGAAGCGGCCTTCCTGGAACTCGGCGGCGCCCCGGCTGGCGACGACGACCTGCGCAACCGGATCGCTTTCGGTGATCGCGTGAACACAACCCCGAGCACGGCGGACGACCTTGCGCTGGCGCAGCTGCGCCGCCTGCAGGAGCCGGACGCGGCGCTGGTGGCCTCGCTGGACGATGACAGCGCCTATACCGACGAAGGCACGACGGAAGACGAGATCGACGCCCAGGAAGTGGCTGAGGGCGACAGCGAACCGGCTGAAGATCCGATTGGCGCGCTGATCGATGCTTCGCCGGCGACAACGTCGCTGGAAGCGGCCTCCTATGGCTCGACCCCGGTGGTTGGTCCGTCGCCGGACGCCATCATGGTGACCAGCGAGCTGGGTGCAAACCCGGCCCCGGGCGCCCTGGCCCCGCTGGCCCTGCCCGTGACGGCCACGCACTAAGCAGCTGATTTCATAGCTATTTGACGCGCTTCCAGCGCTTGCCTACTTCACGCGCTTCCAGCGCAGGGGCTTTCCGCCGTCGCGAATGACTTCGCCGCGCGCTTCGGCATCCAGCTGGACGGTCTTGGTCCACCAGCCCTGCGTCGTGCCCCATTCGCTGGCGGGCAGCGCAGCCTTCATCAGCGCCATCATTTCGGACTGGGTGACGCCGGGGCCCTTGGCCGGGAGCACTTTCAGGAAGACTTTCCGGGCGGCTTCGTATTTGGCCGCGTCGCGGGGATAGGTCTTGCCGGGGGCGTTGATGTTCAGCGTCTGGACGATCTGCTTGGCGGGCTTGGGGGCCTTTTTGGCAGTCTTCTTGGCTGTGGCCATGGTGGGTCCTCCGTGGCTGCGTTTGTAGCCCAACCGCACACGGAGTCATTCTCGGGCTTGTCCCGAGAATGACTCCGTGAGTGGGGTGAAGCCTGGGCCGCCCAACCAGCTAGAAGCTGATGTCCTTGCCTTCGAGGCCGGGGAGTTTCAGCACGATCAGCAGGTCGCGGATTTCCTGGCGGGCGGCGACGTGGCTCATGGTGAAGGTGACGCCGGCGCCGCTGTCGGTGAGATCCAGCAGCGAGAGGCCCATGGGGAAGAGTTCGCGGTAGATAACGCGCTCTGACAGGCCGGGCGAGATGCGGAAGCCGATACGGCGCGAGAGGTTCTCCAGCGCCTCGCCGACGCGCTGCTTGTTGCGGGCGTCCAGCGGCGACATGCGGTTGCGCATGACGATCCAGTCGATCGGCTTGCGGCTCTGCTGGGCCTTCTGTTTCCGGCATTCCCAGACGAGTTCGGCATAGAAGCTGGGGCGCGCGACTTCGAGCGTCTGCGGATCGACATCACCCAAGAGGTCGAAGTCGACGAACGAGTCATTGAGCGGCGTGATCAGCGTATCGGCGGCCGAGTGGGCGGTGCGCGACAGGAAGGTGTCGCCGCCGGGAGCGTCGATGATGATGAAGTTGCACTTCTCCGACAGCCGTTTCAGGCTCTCCTCGAAGTGTTTCGCCTCCTCGGCTTCGGCGGCATCGAGGTCGCGGGCCTGGCTGGCGTCGATGCGGACCATTTCCGGCATCGGCAGCGGCGCGCCGGTGTTGCGGATCCAGCGGGCGCGGTTTTCGAGATAGCGGGCGAGCGAACGCTGGCGGACATCGAGGTCCATGATCCCGACGGTCATGCCCATGCGCAGCAGGCCGATCGACAGGTGCATGGCGACGGTGGACTTGCCCGCGCCGCCCTTTTCGTTGCCGACAACGATGGTGTGCGCGAGGCGCGAGCGGCCCGGCGTTTCGGAATCCGACGTGGTGTTCGGAGCTGTCATCACCGCCGTGGCCATTGTCCTACCACGCCCTGATCGCTGCGATGCCGAGGCACGGGCCAGCCAGCGCGGACAGCTCGACGCAGAGGGCGTTCACAACGTCTTCATCGGACGCCAGCTGGATGCCTTCGTCCAGCCCCGCATAGCCCGGGGCGTCGCCGGGAACGTGATCCGGCACGATGATCGGACGGGGCAGCGCGCCGAGTTCAACCGTGTGGAACAGGACGTCGGCATAACCGCCGCGCGGGGTGACGGAGTAACGGTGGGCGATGCCCGTGTCGGCCCCGTGGATTTCGGACAGGGCGACCGGGATGAACAGGCCGGCGTGATCTGGCAGCGGGCCGATCTCTTCCAGAGCCTTGGTGAGATTGGCGATTTCAGCCTCGACTGCGTCCAGTCGGGCTTGCAGGGCGGCGATCTGCTCGTCTTCGGAATGGCCCTCATAGGCCCAGGCGAACGTACCTTCCGGAGGGGCGTCCAGCCTGAGGGGCTCGGGATCGAAGGCCAGCTCGTGCGGCGGGGCGATCCGCGCGCAGGCGCCGACCGCAAGGGCCGACAGGCTGAATCCAATCAGGCGGAGGTAATTTACGAGACGCTGGTGCATCCCGGAAAGATCGGGCGAGGCGGTTAAGGACCCATAAAGCCCGCGCGATTCGGCGCGATTGATCCACCCGCGGAACAGGCCTAGAAGCCGCCGCCTGAAATGCGCCGGAAGGGTCGAGTTTGCCGAAGCGAAACGGACTGGTTGTCGCCCGGACGCGGGCCGAAGCCCGAGACTGGCGCCGGCAGATGCAGGCGCAGGGCAAGCGCATCGCCTTCGTGCCGACCATGGGTGCGCTGCATGCCGGGCATCTGAGCCTGGTGCAGATCGGGCGGGAGAAGGCGGATGTGGTCGCCTCGTCCATCTTCGTGAACCCGACGCAGTTTGCGGCCCATGAGGACCTGTCGACCTATCCGCGCGCGGAAGAAAGCGACCTCGCCAAACTGGCCGAGGCGGGGTGTGCGTTCTGCTACTGCCCCTCCCCCTCTGAGATGTATCCGGCCGGGGATTCGACGCGGGTGAGCGTGAAGGACCTGTCGCACATCCTCGAAGGCGAAGTGCGGCCGCACTTCTTCGAGGGCGTGGCCAGCGTGGTGAGCCGGCTGTTCCTGCACGTGGGGCCGGATGTGGCCGTGTTCGGCGAGAAGGATTTCCAGCAGCTTCTGGTGATCCGCCGCATGGTGCAGGACCTCGGCTTTCCGATCGAGGTCGTCGGCGGGGCGACGACGCGGGAGGCGGATGGGCTCGCGATGTCCTCGCGCAATGCCTATCTCAGCGCGGAAGAACGTGCGCGGGCGGCGGCGGTCTATCGCGTGATGACGGAAACGGCAGCGCGGATCGAAGCGGGCGAGCGCATCAGCGCGACGGCGGAAGACGCGCAGCAGGCCTTGCTCGCCGCCGGCTTTGCGTCGGTGGATTATGTGGCCGTGCGCCGGGGCGACACGCTGGCCCCGTTCGGCGGCGACACGGCGCCTGTCGGCGTGACCGGCCGCCTGCTGATCGCGGCGCGCATGGGCAAGACGCGCCTGATCGACAACATGGCGTTCGTGCGGAAGTAGCGGCGCGCCTAGCCTGCCCACCCACACGACAAAATCGCTTGCCTCACGCATGATGCATGGGATCAATCGACGCCGACAGTGGGAGGGATGCGCATGATCCGCATGGCTAAGTTCACCGTGGCCGCGCTGGCGCTGGCTCTGACGAGCGCGTGCGGCGCGCAGGATACGCCAGCGGCGGCAAAGCCCGAGGCGGTGGAAACCAATCCCGAGATTCTGAAAGTCGAAACCGGGCTGATGCAGCGCGTGCAGATCGAGGGCGAGCCGGCTGAGCGCTTTTCGCTGGCCGACCGGATGGCCTGGTACGGCGTGCCGGGTGTCAGCATCGCCGTGATCCGCGACGGGAAGATTGCGTGGGCGAAGGGTTATGGCGTGCTGGCGGCCGACGGGGCGGAGCGGGTGAATCCCGACACGATCTTCCAGGCGGGGTCCATCTCCAAACCGGTGGCAGCGATTGCGGCGCTGAAACTGGTGGAGCAAGGCAAGCTGCAACTCGATACGCCGATCAATGACGCGCTGAAGACGTGGAAGATCCCCGACAATGCCTTCACCAAACAGACGCCGGTGACGCTGCGCCAGATCATGAGCCATTCGGCGGGCCTGACCGTGCACGGCTTCCCCGGCTATGCGGCAGGCGAGCCTGTGCCGACCGTGCAGCAGGTGCTGGATGGCGCGCCGCCCGCGAACACGCCGGCTGTGCGCGTGGACAAGCTGCCGGGCGAAGGCTGGCGGTATTCGGGCGGCGGATACACGGTGATGCAGCTGGCGATGACCGATGTGACGGGCAAGGACTTCGTCGCGCTGACGGACGAGCTGGTGCTGAAACCCGCAGGCATGGCGCGTTCGAGCTATCTCAATCCCCTGCCAGCGGGCAATCTTGCAAACGCCGCGGTGGGGCACGAGCGCGGCGGGAAGGCGATCGAGGGGCTCCGGCACACCTATCCGGAAATGGCGGCGGCTGGTCTCTGGACGACGCCGAGCGATCTCGCGCGGATGGGGCTGGCGGTGGTGGCGGCGGCGCGCGGCGATGCCGGCGCGATCCTCGGGCCGGACACGACGCAGCAGATGCTGACGCTGCAGAAGAAGGATTACGGGCTGGGCTTCGCGCTTGAGGACGATGGCGATGGACAGGTGTTCTCGCACTCGGGATCGGACGAGGGGTTCGAAGCGCTGTTCTTCGCCTACACGGATGGCCACGGCGGGGCGGCGATCATGACCAACGGGCAGCGCGGCGGCGCGCTCGCCACCGAGATCGCGGCCTCGCTTGGCGCGGCCTATGGCTGGAAATACGGAACGCCGGAGACGCGCAAGGTGGAGGCGCTGACGCCGGAACGCGCGGCGCTGTTCGCGGGCCAGTACATGGCCAAGCGTGACGGTCGCCCTGACCTGCCCCTGACCATCACGGCAGAAGGCGACAAACTCTGGATCGAGGCCGTGCCGATGATGCGCAAGCAGCGCTTCTACGTCGCGACGGACGCCACCGCTTTCGCGATCTCGGCGCCGGTTGGCCCTTACAGCGTGGACGCGGCGGGGCGGGCCGTGTCGATCCAGATCAACCCCAACACGGTTGCGGTGCGGAAGTAGGTCGCGCCTACTGGGGCGAGGCCGTCGTGCTCAGGAGGCCGCCGAACGAGGCGAGCATGTCGCCGACGCGGTCCTTCTTCTTGAACGGCCGCGAGAGGAAGCTCTCGACCGTGGCATTGAACAGCTCCGGGTTATCCAGCGGAACGGCGTGGGTGCTGTTCGGGAAGATGGCGAGCTCGGCATTCGGGATGGCGTTGAAGATTGCCACGGTGTGTTCGAGGCGGATCAGGTCCTGGTCGCCGGCAAGCACGAGGGTGGGCGCCGTGATCTTGCCGAGCGCGGCGGGGGCGATGTTGGGCTGGTCGAGCATCAGCTGCATGAGTTTGAGCATGCGCTTGCCTTCCGGCGTGCTGGCGGCTTCCGGCAGGACGCTCTTCTTCATCTCGTCGACCATGCCCAGCGTTTCCGGATAGAGCGCTTCCAGCGACGGATTGAGATTGGCGGCCATGGCGACGATCTTCTTCACCTTGTCCGGATGACGGATGCCAAGCAGCAGGCCCTCGATGCCGCCATCGCTCCAGCCCACCACATTCACCGGACCTGTCTTGAGATGGTCGATCAGCGCGGCGAGATCGTCCGTCATCGCCTCGTAGGTGAGCGGCGCGTCGCTGCCGGTGGACTTGCCCTGCTCGCGGCTGTCCATCGCGATGACGCGGTAGTGCGATTTGAAATGGTCGATCTGCTTCACGAAGCTGCCGATGCTGGCGCCGTTGCCGTGCACCAGCAGCAGCGGTTCACCCTCGCCATAGGTCTCGTAGTAGAACGTGATGCCGTCATGGGTGAATGTGCCGGAGGCGGCGGCGTTGGCGCCATAGGGAATCGGCGCGGCGGAGGTGGCGGCTTCTGGCGCTGGTGTGTCAGTCTTCGCCGCGGGCGCGCAGGCGGACAGCGCGAGAATGGCGGCGGCCACGGTCAGCAGGTGTTTCATGTGAGGCTCCCTCGTCCCTGGCGAGCAGTTGCGGGTGTGGAGGGAGCGGCGTCAAGCTACCAGGCCAGCGCTTCCTTCAGCGCCGTTTCCAGATCGGCGGAGAGCGCGGGGCCCTTGCCGTCGAGGTCGGTGGGGGCGTCGGTGGGTTCGAGGTAGCGCCAGCCCTGGAAGGGACGTTTCTTGCGCGGCTTGGTGCGGATCAGCTCGGGGTCGAGGTGGATGCGGCACATGGCCTTGCCGTCCTTGTCCTTCACCTCCTCGAAGCCGATGAGGCGCTGGCGGACGATGATGAAATTCTTGATGACCCAGTAGAGGGAGCCGCCCGCCAGCATCTCGTCCGCGCGTTTCGGCGACATGCGGGTGTCGTGGTACGGGTTGGCGGGTTTGCCCTTTTTCTTCAACTCGGCCATGCGCTTGACCTGCCATTCGGACAGGTCCTCGACGTTTTCAACGCCGACGCAGAGCTTGATCATGTGAAGCGCCATGGCGGACAGCTAAGCGCGGTTGCGGACTAGCGCAATACGGCGGTGAGTCCCGGGATGTAATCCGCCGGTTTCGAGGCCAGATCCTGCTTGCCATCCCCGGCGAGGCCGAAGGCGATGTCGGTGAGCGTGACCTTGACGGAGCGTTCCTCGGAGAGGCCCCAGCGGCCGCCCTTCGCGAAGAGATCGTAGCTCATCACGTAGCTGACGTTCCAGCGCTCGCTGTAGCCGAAGTTGTAGCTCTGGCGGTATTCCGAGACCTCGGTTCCGTCCTCGAGCTTCACCGGGCGCTCGATCTGGTAGTCGATGCGGGTGACGTAGCCGGACTTCGAATCGAGCTGCAGGCGGCCGGACATGCCGCTGGAAAACACAGCATCCATCGGCCCGTCATTGACCGACATCTTGTGCCTGAAGCTGACCGTCATGGCTTCGGGAGCGCCGGCGATGCGGGCGTCGGCGAGGCTGAGACGAAGGTCGTCGGCGAAGAGGCGGGCGTCAGCCTGTTTCTCGGCGCGCCAGCCTTCGACGACGGCGTCGAGTTCGTCATTGCTGCCGGAGGAATAGGTGATGCGGAACTTGTCGCCGGTTTCGATATAGGGGTCGTATTCGATGCGGCGCACAGCGTTGCCGCTGGTCAGCGTGGCATGGAAGGCGGCGCGCAGGGCCGGAGGCGGCTCGACAGCCTGCAGGGCGCGTTCGAGCGCCTGCTCCGGTGGCAGGCCCGCCCACGTGATGGCGAAAAGCAGAAAGGCGGGCATTGCTCGGCTATCCGTCCGCGCCGCTGGCGCCACCAACTCCAGACGCCAAGTTGCGGCCGAATGTGGCTGGAATTTGCCGCCAGACATTAAATCGGCCGGACGGCTGCTCATGCCCAGAATGACGCAGGCATGATGAACGAAGTCCGAATCGCGTGCGGCGCGATTGGGGCGGGAGCGGATTATTCCGGCGCCGGCTGCAGTTTAACCAGCACGACGCCCTCTGCGGTCTGGGTTCCGGCGGTCGCGCCGACCTCGGCCACGATGCCGTCGCGTGGGGCGGCGAGCGTGTGTTCCATCTTCATCGCTTCGAGGACGACGAGCGGCTCGCCGCGTTTCACCGCCTGCCCGGCTTTCGCCTTCACTTCGAGCACCTTGCCCGGCATGGGCGCGCGGATGTCGTCGCCGCCGGCGAGGCCTTCGATGGCGGAGGCATAGTCCGGGCGGCGGAGCGCGATGGCGCGGCCGCGCTGGAACAGCACGGGGCCATCGGACGCCTGACGCACGACGCCGTAGACATCGACGCCTTCCACCGCGCCCGAGACCAGCGCGCTGTCGCCGACGCGGACGGTGTCGAGCGCGACTTCAAGCTCATCTGCGCCGAGCAGGAGCACATCGCCATCGGCGCGGGATTCGAGCTGGACCGCCCTTGCCTCGCCGCCGATGTCGAAGACATGGCTGGTGCGCGCGGCGCTGTTGATGCGGAAGCCGTCAGCGACGCCCCACGGGTCGGCGGAGGCGGCGCCGGAGAGCTCGCGGAGGCCGGCGACGGCGATGGCGAGCATGTCGGCCTCCTCGGCCTCGTCGGGCTGGGTCAGCTCCTCGATATTGGCTTCGACGAGATTGGTGGTTGCGATGCCTTCGCGGAAGTCCGCGTTGTCGAGCAGGTTGGCGAGCATGGCGGCGTTGGTGCTGACGGGCCAGACCTCGGCTTCACGCAGGCCATCGGCCAGCGCATCGAGCGCACCATCGCGCGTGGGCGCGTGGGCGATGGCCTTGGCGATCATGCTGTCGTACGTGGCGGGGATGGTGTCGCCCTCGTCCACCGCGCTGTCGAGGCGCAGCGTGGCGCCGGCGGAGGCGGCATCCTGAAAGGCGTTGAGTTCGAAGACTTCGAGGCGGCCGGAGCTGGGGAGGAAGCCGCGCGCGGGATCTTCGGCGCAGAGGCGGGCCTCGACAGCGTGGCCATTGAGCTTGATCTCGGATTGCGCGGGGAGCTTGCCGCCGGAGGCGACGCGCAGCTGCAGCTCGACGAAATCGAAGCCGGTGATCATTTCGGAGACCGGGTGTTCGACCTGCAGGCGCGTGTTCATTTCCATGAACCAGAAACCGTCGGGGCGGAGCGCGCCGGAGCCATCGACGATGAACTCGATCGTGCCGGCATTGCGATAGCCGACGGCCTTGGCGGCCATGAGGGCGGCATCCGTCATCGCCTTGCGGACGGCGTCGGTCATGCCGGGGGCTGGGGCTTCCTCGATCACTTTCTGACGGCGGCGCTGCAGCGAGCAGTCGCGTTCGAAGAAGTGGACGTAGTTGCCGTGGCTGTCGCCGAAGACCTGCACTTCGATGTGGCGCGGGTTCTCGACGAACTTCTCGATCAGGACGCGATCGTCGCCGAAGCTGCCTTTCGCTTCGCGCTGGGCGCTGGCGAGCTGGGCTTCGAAGTCGGCGTCGGCATCGACCTTGCGCATGCCGCGTCCGCCGCCGCCGGCGATGGCCTTGATGAGCACGGGATAGCCGATCTTCTTCGCGGCGGCCTTCAGCGTTTTCACGCTCTGGTCTTCGCCGTGATACCCGGGCGTGACGGGGACGCCGTGTTTTTCCATCAGCGCCTTGGCCGCATCCTTGAGACCCATGGCGCGGATGGCTTCCGGTGGCGGGCCGATCCAGGTGAGGCCGGCCTTGGCGACGGCTTCGGCGAAGGCGGCGTTTTCGGAGAGGAAGCCGTAGCCGGGGTGGATCGCCTCGGCCCCGGTATCCAGCGCGGCTTCGATGATGCGGTCGCCCTTGAGATAGCTTTCGGCGGAGGGGGCCGGGCCGATCAGCACGGCTTCATCGGCCTCGCGCACGAAGGCGGCCCCGGCGTCTGCCTCCGAATAGACGGCGACGGTGCGTATCCCGAGGCGGCGAGCGGTACGCATGATCCGGCGGGAGATTTCGCCACGGTTGGCGATGAGGAGCGATGAGAACATGGGCGGGAACCTAGGACGCGGCGGGCGGAGTTGGAAGCACCTTCCGGGGCAAGGATTTGCGTATTCCTGCGCCGCGGCCTGCCGACTCGGGTGTGCGATCCCCTAGCGACTCAATCCTTGGCGAGTCTGCGCTGAAAACTCTTGGAAACAGGGTTGGTCAGCATGTCTTCGGGCGGCGGAAAGTGGCGCTCACAGTCCTCTGCCACGGGCGACAGCGTGAAGGACAGGCCGGTGCGATCGGACATGCCATTGAGGCGATCGAGCGTGCCGCGCACGGCGTCTCGCCCTCCCCATTCATCGACCCGGCAGGCGTAGACCGTAACACTGCCGACTTTCCTTTCGGCCGCCGTGCTGCTCAGCCCGTATTCTCCGGATTCCGATGTGCGCAGGATGGCGACGTAGTCTTTCTGGTCTCCATCGCAGCGGACGCCGACCTCGAAGCCTACGTCGCTGATGAACGAGGTAAAGGTCTGCATGCGCTCGACCAATGTGCAACGCGCCGTCAGCAGGTCTCGCTCTTCCCAATAGCTGTCGTTGAGTCCGCAACCGGCCAATGTTGCCAGCCCGGCCAGACATGGCAGGCGCAAGGACAAGAACATTGGCGTCATGACTACCCTGTAAGCCCAACCACGATGATGGCGACGAGGAAGATCGCCAGGCCGAGGCTGGCGAAAACCATCAGCACCGGCGTGCGCCAGAGGGCCGAGAACCAGCCGAGGGCGTAGCCGCCCTTCATCTGGAAATAGGCGTGGACGGGGATGGCGAAAATCCACCACGGGCTGAGGAAAGCCAGCGCGCCGGGCACGCCGGAGAGCAGCGACAGGGCGATGAACAGCAGGGAGACGAAGCTGAGCGAATAGAGGATGTAGACGGTGTGATCGAACAGCGTGAATCCACGCTTCCAGAAGAACAGCAGCCACATGAAGGGCAGCGAGATCGGCACCAGCAGGAAGGCGAATTTGTAGGCCGCGTTCTGGATCTTGTAGAGCGCCAGCTCGGGGTTTTCGAGCTTGTGGCCGACCTTCTTGTCGAAGTCCTTCCAGCCCGTGTTCACGACGATGTCGCCGCGTTTGTAGGCCTCGCGGATCTGTTCGTAGAAATCACCCTTCGACGGATCGATGTTGTAGGTGCGGGTCTGACCGTCCTCGATGACGACGACGGGCTCGGCTTCCTTCATGTCCTGGTTGACCGCGATGCCTGCGCCGCCGGTGAAGGCGAAGACAGCGAACATGGTGAAGACCACCAGCAGGAACATCGCCAGCGGCGAGATGAAGCGGGCGCGCTTGCCGTGGATGTAGTCGTGTGTGAGCGTGCCGGGGCGGAAGACGAGCTTCGGCAGCGTGCGCCAGGCGCGGGTGTCGAAGTGCAGCAGGCCGTGCAGGAATTCCTCGACCATGTGGCCGAGCGTGCGGTGGATGTGGGCGGGCTGTCCGCAGTTCGCGCAGAACTTGCCTTCGAGTGGCGCGCCGCAGTTGGAGCAGGCGCCGTGGGCGGCGTGGGTATCGCCCTTGCCGTGACTGTCGATGACGGAGGCCGCAAGACCCGCCGTGACAGCGGCGCCGGCTGCTTCGATTTCCCCGCTCATGTGTTCGTTCCCTGCTTCCCCGACCGGTCGTGCACCGCAGCGACCAGCACGAAGCTGATAATCATGAGGAGATACCACGCGCCAAGCTTTTCAAGCGAGACGGGTCGCCACCCCTCGTGCTGCCCGGGATAGACCCAGGCGCGGGCGAAGGTTCCAAGGTTCTCGGCGAACCAGATGAAAAGGGCGACGAGCAGGAGGCCCAGCAGGAACGGCATGGGGCGCTCCGTGCGGTCGGGCCGGTAGTAGAACACGCAGCGGGCGTAGATCAGCACGCTGGTGGCGAACAGGCCGAGGCGCATGTCTGGCAGCCAGTGGTGGGTGAAGAAGTTTATGTAGACTGCGAGCGCCAGCAGGCCCTGTATCCAGAGCGGCGGGAAGCGGACAAAGCAGACAGAGAGGATGCGCCAGGCGCGGGCGATGTAGCTGCCGACGGCGGCGTACATGAAGCCGGAGAATAGCGGGACGCCTGCGATGCGGAGGAGCGAGTCCTCCGGGTAGATCCAGGAGCCGGCGCCGGTCTTGAAGATTTCCATCACCGTGCCGACGAGGTGGAAGACGAAGATGACCCGCGCCTCCTCCCACGTCTCCAGCCGCGCCGCGAGCATGCCGGCCTGAATGGCGAGGGCGGCGAGCGTGATGAAATCGTAGCGGGCGAGCGGGGCATCTGCGGGATAGAACAGGAAGCTGCCGACGAGGACGGCAAGCATCAGGCCACCGAACAGGCAGGCCCACGCTTGCTTGATGCCGAAGGAGACGAACTCGAACAGGAAGCCGGTGGCGGGGCCGCGCACGAAGGTGGCGCGCCACGCCTCGCGGCGGGCGTGGAGCCATGTTTCGAGCTTGAGGCGACGCGACATTGTCCCCCGGTGCGTTGCGGCTTACCGCGCCCAGCTCGGTTTGCGTTTCTCGAGGAAGGCGGCGAGGCCTTCCTTGCCTTGCTCGCTGACGCGGCGGTGGGCGAGGCGTTTGGCGGTCATCTTGCCGAGGCTGGCGTCGATGACTGCGCCGGTGACGTCGCTGACCAGCGCCTTGGTGTCGGCGATGGCGGCGGGGGATGCGGCGTAGACGAGATCGGCATAGTGCTCGACCAGCTTTTCCATCGCGGCGTCATCCTCGACGGCGTGGTGGATCAGGCCGAGCTTTTCGGCGACCTCGGCCTCGAAGCGTTCGGCGGTGACGAACAGCGTGCGCGTCCAGCGCGGGCCGATGGCGTTGACGATGTAGGGCGAGATGGTGGCCGGGATGATGCCAAGCTTCACTTCGGAGAAGGAGAAGATCGTGCCTTTCTTCGCGATGGCGATGTCGCACGCGGCGGCGACGCCGCACGCGCCGGCCATGGCCGCGCCATGCAGCAGCGCGATGGTGACCTGCGGGAGTTCAAACAGGCGGCGCAGCATTTCGGCCATGCCGAACGCGTCTTCCTCGTTCTCATGCACGGTGTAGTGCGAGGCGGCCTTCATCCACTCGAGGTCGGCGCCGGCGGAGAAGACGGGGCCGTTGCCGCGGATGAGGACGAGGCGGCATTCCGGGTTCTTCGACAGGGTTTCGAACGCATCGGTCAGCTCGGCGATCACCTCGGCGTTGAAGGAATTGCGCTTCTGCGGCCGGTTCAGCGTGAGGACGGCTGTACCCTCGGGGGACACGTCGAGCAGGATGTGTTCATACGCCATGGGAGAACTCCTTTTGGTGGTGATGTAGACTGCAGGCAGGCGCTCGTCACGTTGCCTGCATTTTCCAGCTCCACTTGAACTGCCCGGTCTGCTTAGAAATCGTGATCCATTCTCGATATTCGTGTTCGGGTGGCTCAGAACATTGCACGGTAATTTCGTCTGGGGTCTCGTCGGAGATCGCAATCTCGCCCACCTTGCCAAAAAAGCCCTTGAAGAGGTCGTAACCCATACGAAGAGCAATTTCGTGGTCTACCGGGCCGACGCCTACGCGATAGGCAAGCCGTCGGCGAAGTAGCTCACCCCATGCCTTCACCTCAGGTCGTGTACAATGCTGCGCCTTCTCGGCAGCGCCAAGAACCTCGACGAGATCGCGCTCATCACCCCGCAAGACCACATGCATGTGATGGTAGTCGAGACATGCCAGCAGAAGGTCTGCTTTAGGGCATCCGGGATCATCGATCAGCGGAAGCAGCAACGATAGCGGCAGACTCCCTAATATCAGGTCTTCATCCTGCGAATCATCGTCGAGAACCTCCTCGTCGGAATAAGCCCAACGCCGAACATTCTCGTCGCTGTACGGATTAATCATCGCTCACGTCCTTCACTCGCCGGATCTCTGTCACGTTCCGGTGGGCGTCGAGCTGCACGTCGATATCCGCGCGGCGGCCGCCGGACATCATGTGGCGGGTGATGCGCTCGAAATGCTGGACGAAGAGGCCGACGCGGAGGCGGTCTGTTTCGGTGAGGTCGCGGTTGAGGAGGCCCTCTTCCTGCTCGCAGCGCCAGTCGTTTATGATGGCGAAGCTGGGGGCCTGCAGGTGGAGGATCGCGTCGAGACGGCCGAAGGTGAGCTGGTAGGCGCCGGCGAGGTTCTCATTGATCTCCTTGCGCCAGACGCCGTCCTTGTCCTTCTGCACTTCGAGATTGTTGATCGGCGTGGCGAGATCTGCCTCGCTCTGCGCGGTGGCGCCGAGGCACCAGCCGTCGACGAGGATGACGTTCGGCTTGCCGTGGAAGACGGGGCGGTGGCTGGAATGCACCGGATTGTCAGTCACCTTGTCGAAGGCGGGCAGAATGACCTGCGAGCGATCCGTGGCTTCGCTGAGCTCGTCGAGGGTTTCGTTGAACAGGGTGAGGTTGTGCGTGCCGGGCGGTCCGCGCGTGGTGAACAGCTGGTGCACGCTCTGCGCGATGAGGCGGCGATAGCTGGCGGGGAGATAGACATCGTCGAGCGAGAAGTGCGCGGTCTTGGGATGGAAGGCGGCGTAAGCCTTCACCAGCGTGGTCTTGCCGGAGCCCTGCGGGCCCGCAACACCGACGATCGGCGGACGATTACCTGCCCGCTCCCGCGCGATGGCGACGGCCTGGTCGAGCGCGTTGAGGGCGTCGCTGTTCATGGCGTCAGCCTGTTGAACGGCCGGTGAGCACGGCCTCGTCCTTCGAGACGATTGCTTCGCAATCCCTCAGGATGAGGCCTATCCAGCATCACAACTGTAGAGAAGCCCTCATCCTGAGGGATCGCGGGCACGATGGAAGCACCGAGGAATTCTCGCGTGGCGATCGTCTCGAAGGACGAGGGCGTGCTTCCCATTGTTGCTACATCCTGAAAACGCCGAACCCGGCTTCGCGATCCGCTGCCCGGCCGTGCGGCGCGTTCAGCGCGGCGGATAGCGCGAGGCCCAGCACGCGGCGGGTGTCGCTGGGGGCGATGACGCCGTCGTCCCAGAGGCGGGCGGTGGAGAAGTAGGGGGAGCCTTCGCGTTCGTAGAGGTCGCGGATGGGGGCTTTGAATTTGGCTTCGGCATCGGCGGCCCAGGTCTCGCCTTTGGCTTCCATCGCGTCGCGTTTCACGGTGGCGAGGACGCTGGCGGCTTGCTCGCCGCCCATGACAGAGATGCGGGAGTTGGGCCACATGAAGAGGAAGCGCGGGGAATAGGCGCGGCCGCACATGCCGTAATTGCCGGCGCCGTAGCTGCCGCCGATGACGACCGTGAATTTCGGCACGCGGGCGGTGGCCACGGCGGTGACCATCTTCGCGCCGTCCTTGGCGATGCCGCCGGTTTCGTATTTCGAGCCGACCATGAAGCCGGTGATGTTCTGCAGGAACACCAGCGGGATGCCGCGCTGGTCGCAGAGCTGGATGAAGTGCGCGGCCTTCTGGGCGCTTTCCGAGAACAGGATGCCGTTGTTGGCGACGATGCCGATCGGCATGCCGTGCAGGTGGGCAAAGCCCGTGACCAGCGTTTCGCCGTAGAGCTTCTTGAACTCGTCGAAGTCCGAGCCATCGACGAGGCGCGCGATCACTTCACGCACGTCGTAGGGTTCGCGCACGTCCTGCGGGATGATGCCGTCGAGTTCGGCCGGATCGAAGGCGGGATCGCGCGCGGCAATGGTGTCGAGATGGATGCGTTTCGGGCGGTTGAAGTTCTTGACGATGTCGCGAACCATCTGGAGCGCGTGGGCATCGTTGGCGGCGTAGTGATCCGCGACGCCGGATTTGCGGGCGTGAACATCTGCGCCGCCGAGGTCTTCAGCCGAGATGATCTCGCCGGTGGCGGCTTTCACCAGCGGCGGGGCGC
>Ga0208492_1001051_pt1 | contig 19478 bp, 15 predicted proteins | sample Subbioar_CSW14AB_FD_184820 | JGI IMG/M metagenome (GOLD analysis project Ga0208492, IMG submission 184820) | Serpentinite rock and fluid subsurface biosphere microbial communities from McLaughlin Reserve, California, USA - CR12Mar_CSW14AB (SPAdes) | ecosystem: Environmental > Terrestrial > Deep... | reverse complement strand
GACAGCTCGTGGATGGCGTCGCCCGCGTCGTCGGCCACCTCGGAGACGAGCTTCGCGGTGGCACGCGCGTCGCGGTAGCCCATCGATCGGAGCGCGCCGTCGACGCCGAGGAGGAGCTTCTCGATGGCAGCGATCGATGCGGCGTGGGTCGTCGCGTTCGGGGTCTTGCCTTCGGCGTCGATCGCCTCGCGGGCCTTGCGCAGACGACCGCGTGCGGCCGCCGCCACTCGCGAGGGAGTGCGAAGGCCGTCGTGCGGCGTCGTGAGGAACTTCTCGACCGCGTCGGAGGCGGTCTCGAACTCCTTGGCGAGATCCTTGGCGCGATCGGGCGGCGCGGTCTTCTCGCCCGCGATGCCCTTGGCGAGCAGATCGACGAGCGTGTTGCGCACCTCGAGCATGTCCTCGTAACGCTTGGCTTCGGCGGCGCCGAGCACGGGCGGGATGAGCGTGAGCTCTGCGCTCTTGCCCCACTTCGGACCGGTGATCGGATCGTTGTCGCGCGCCTCGACGCGCACGCGAATCGGGGTGCGCGCCTTCTGGATCAGCGGATCGGTGGTGCGGAGGACGTAGCCGCCGCGGTCGTGCTTGGGCTCGCCGTCGAGCTTGGCGAGCACGCGGCGCTCCTCGCGCGTGCCGATCCGGATGACCAGGTGCACCTCGCGCAGGCCGTAATCGTCGGAGGCGTCGTAGCGCAGCGCCACTGTGCCGTCCGTCTTCGCGATCTCGATCGTCCCGGGCGCGCCCTCGAGCACGACGGCCGGCACCTCGTCCTGGATCGCGGTCATCTCCCAGCCGCGCGGCTCCTCGATGGACACGTCGCCGAACCGGGCTCGCACGCGCAGATTGCCCGAGACGGTCACCGACCAGTGGGCCACCACGCCGCCCGACCCGTCGTCGAGGAACGGAACCTCGTGGTGGTCGTCGGCCAGGACCAGGGTTCGACCGGTGCGCCGGGGCAGTCCGCGGAGGACCAACGCGGCGCCGCGCTCCGCGATGAACTGGCCGTAGCCGTGATACCGGGCGTCGTTCTTGTGGACGTACGAGGGCGGGTGGATGGTGAGCTCGACCTCGTCGAGCCACGGCAGCGGAATCGGCGCGACGCCCTTCTGCGCGAGGGCCACGTCGAGCCCCTCGACGAACCGAGCGGGCGCGATCGCGAGCACGAGCAGCGCGAGCCCGACGAGGACCAGCGAGACCTTGCGTGCGATGGTGCCGAGCTCGTCGCCCCGGGGACGAAGACGTCCGAGGTCGAGCTTCGCGAGAGCGCGGGCGGCGTGCAGGCGCGCGAGCGACGGCGAGACCCCCTCGTGATCGGGCGACGCGACGATGCGATCGGCGAGGGCGACGTGCTCGAGCGCGCGTGCGACCTCGTGCTGCCCGAGCACGAACGACGCCGAAGCGAGCACCCGACGCGAATCGCGCCCGCGGCGCCGCACCAGGAGCTCGGCCACCGCAGGGACGACCACCGCGAGCAGCAGCAACGCGCCCGCGGTGATGCGCGCTGCGGGAACGCCCAAGCGGGCCAGGTGCGCGCCCGCCACGACCGCGACCGTCACCAGGGCGACGACGACCTTGGCGCGCTCGGCGAAGAACGGCGCCCACAAGTCCGTGCGAACGCGCGCTGCGGCCTCTTCGACTCCTTGGGGCGTGCGCCCGGAAGGAGGAGCTGGACGAAGCTCCGGGCTGCGCGGGCGCGGCTCGGCGGACACCCCGTAACCCTAGTCACCTCGGGCCTCGGCGGCTACCCATGGTTACCTTGGCTTGCATCGCGACGCGAGGTCGGGTTCCTTTCGGCGCCATGTCGAGCTTTCGCCTCCCCGGAGTGGTGGTCTCTGCCGTTCTCGCGTCACTTCTCGCGTCCGGTTGTGGAGGCGCCGGCCGCTGGGGCCATGCGCGGCAATACGTGCCGACCAAGGACGAGAAGTCGGCGACCGAAGGCGCTCGCGACCTCGACGCACCGATGGCCACCCTCAAGCCCGAGGCCTGGCGCGGCCAGCGGGTGAAGTTCTTCATGGTCGTCGCCGACCGCAAGCCCGCCCCGGGCGGCGGCGCGTACCTCACGGGCGCGCTGCACACCCTCAACGAGATCAACGGCTGCGACAACAAGTTCGACGAGGACAGCTGTCGCGTGACGATCAAGCCGACGGGGCACGAGACGGTGCACGCGGTCGTCCGTCTCCAGCCCGATGACGACGTCGGCGAGCTTCGCGTCGGCACCAACTCGCTCGTCCGCGTCGTCGGCGTCCTCGGCGACGCGACCGATCCGGACGACGGCAAGCTCGTGATCAACGCCTCGTGGTACCGCCAGTGGCCCATCGGCTACTACGCCAAAGAGGGCGATCTCAAGCAGTAGTCGACAGTCGACAGTCGACAGTCGTCAGTCCGTGACGAGAGTCCGAGACGAGACTTCGAGACGAGACGAGAGACGAGACGAGAGCTCACCACGGAGGCGCGGAGGCACGGAGAACCGAGCCATTTGTGCTGCCGCGCGCTTCGCACCGCGCTCCTGACGACGGCGGGTCCTTCGACGACCTGCGCGCCGACCGCGGCGTCGTGAGGTCAGGGCGTGGACCGGCAGACACTCTCGACCTCCGAGTCTCCGCGCCTCCGTGGTGAATTCTCGGATCTCGTGTGCCTGCGGACTGTCGACTGTCGACTGTTGACTGTCGACCTGCGAGTCCCAAGACTCCCCGCGCCATGTTCCACCACGTCGTCTTCTTCAAGCTGAAAGAGCGCACTCGGGAGAACGCCGAGAAGATCCGCGACGCGCTCGAGGGCATGCGCGGCAAGGTCGAGCAGCTGCGTCACCTCGAGATCGGGATCGACGAGCTGCGCACCGAGCGTTCGTGGGACGTGGCGCTGATCACGCGGTTCGACTCGCGGGCGGACATGGAGGCGTACCTGGTGCACCCGGTCCACAAGGCCGCCGCGGCCGTGCTGGCCGAGCTGCGCGAAGCGTCCATCGTCGTCGACTGGGAAGCTTGACGCGACCGGCTCGCCCTCGACAGCCCCCGGGTGTGGTCGATACCGTGCCCAGCGTGCGCCCGATCAGTCCTGAAGACCTGTGGAAGCTTCGTCGAGTCGGGACGCCGACGATCGCTCGGAGCGGTGCGTTCGCCGTCGTTCCGGTCGCCTCGTACGACGTCGAGGCGAACGAAGGCCGGACCGTGCTCTTTCGCGTTCGTCCCGGAGAGCAGCCGCTGCCTTTGACCGATGCGGAGGTCTCGAGCACCGCTCCGGCCATCTCGCCCGACGGCCGACGCCTGGCGTTCGTCCGCAAGCCGCGGCGCGGCGAGGCGCCCGCGGTCGAGCGCGCTCAGCTACACGTGATGTCGCTCGACGGTGGCGAGGCGAAGAAGGTCACCGACTTCCCCTTGGGCTGTGACGACCCGCGCTGGCTTCCCGACGGCAAGCGCGTGGTGGTGGTCGCGCAGGTCCACCGCGAGGAGATGTCGTTGGAAGGTACGCGAGCGAAGGTGCTCGCCAACAAGAAGAAGAAGGTCAGCGCCCACGTCACCGAGGACCGCGTCTACCGGTTCTGGGATCGCTGGCTGACCGACGGCCTGGTGCCGCACCTCTTCGTCGTCGATGTCGAGAGCGGCGCGGTCCGCGACCTCACGCCCGACTCCGAGCGCTGGTTCGACCTCATGGACGATCCGGGCCAGTACGACCTCTCGCCCGACGGCACGGAGATCGTCTTCTCGGCCAACTCGAGCAAGCCGCCGCACGATCGGCTCCGCTGGGCGCTCTATGTGGTGCCAGTCGAGGGTGGGGACGTTCGCTGCGTGACGCCGGAGCAACCCGCCGACGACATCAGGCCGCGCTTCTCGCCCGATGGGCGCTTCATCGCCTTCGGCATGCGACGCGACGACTACTACGGCGATCGCGTGCGCCTCGCGTTGCTCGACCGGCAGTCGGGCGCAATCCGCGTGTTGACCGAGTCGTGGGATCACTCGCCCGGCGAGTGGCTGTGGAAGGACGAACGCACGCTGCTCGGCCTCGTCGACGTGCGCGCCCGCACGGCGATGTTCGAGCTCGCCCTCGACGGAACGCCGCAGATCCTGCTGTCCGACGGCACGATGCACGGCCTCGAGCGGGGCGCCGACGGCGTGTGCTGGGTGCAGCACCAGACCCTCGCGCGTCCTCCCGAGCTCGCGCACGTTCGGGATGGCCGAGTGGAGCGCGTCACGGGCTTCAACGACGCGCCCCTCTCCGAGCTCGCGATCGCCCAGCCCGACGAGCTCACCATCGACGGTGCCGACGGCGAACCGGTGCAGGTGCTCGTCCTCCGCCCGCCCGGCAGCGACCCGGCCAAGCGGCATCCGCTCGTCCACCTGATCCACGGCGGCCCGTACGGCGCCTTCGCCGACACCTGGCACTTCCGCTGGAACGCACAGGTGATGGCAGGCGCCGGATATGTCGTCGCGATGGTGAACTTCCACGGCTCGTCGTCGTTCGGCGAAAAGTACGCGCGCTCGATCCTCGGTGATTGGGGCGGCAAGCCCGCCGAGGACGTGCTCCGCGCGACCGACGTGCTCATCGCCAAGGGGCTCGTCGACCCGTCGCGCATGGCGATCACCGGCGGCTCGTACGGTGGCTATCTCACTTGTTGGCTCGCGACCCAGACCGATCGGTTCAAGTGCGCGATTGCCCACGCGGCGGTGTTCAATCTATCGACTCTCTATGGATCGGACGTCACCCAAGGCAACGACCTCGAGATGGGCTCGGTTCCGTGGGGCGACGAGAGCGCGCGCGCGCTGTTCGCCCGGTGGGATCCGGCTCGCGCGACGCACGGTTACAAGACCCCGATGCTCGTCATCCACGGCGAGCTCGACTACCGCGTGCCGGTGACGCACGGGCTCGAGCTCTACGGCATCCTCAAGGCCAAGGGCGTCGAGTCGCGTCTCGTCTACTACCCCGACGAGAACCACTGGATCCTCAAGCCGCAGAACTCGCTCCACTGGTACGGTGAGTTCCTCGGCTGGCTGAAGCGCCATCTCGACGCACCGCCCGGATGATGGAGCCGCCCGATCTGATCTCGGCCACTCCGACGCGGCGCCTCGATCCGCGGCGCACGCGCGAGGTGCTCACCTTCGCCTTCGCGCAGGGGGTGGCCGACGACACGTTCGACGAGCTGCTCGCAGCGTCGACGCTGCCTGACACGACCTGGGATCCGGAGGGCTTCGCGCCCGACCTGTTCGTCCGCGAGCTCGTCTCCGCGTTCCGCACGGTCACCCTCGACAACGTTCGGCGTCCGCTCGGCCAGAAATGGCTCGAGCGCGTGCTCTCCCATCCCCCGTCCGATCCGGCGCACGTGGCCGTGCGGCGCGACGTCCTCGCGCACCTCGCTGCGTCCGAGAGCGCCCGCGCCGACGTGGAGACCATCTACGATCAGATTCGCCACCTCCGCGAGCAGCTCGGGATCGCTCCGGTGCGTTCGGTCGACGTGCTGCGCCGCCGCCTCGAGATCCTCGGCACCGTACGCGCGCTCGTCGACACGATGGCGGGCGCGTTCGCCGGAGCGGGAGAGCCGCTCGCTCGCGTTCCGCGGTGGGCCCAGGCGATCAAGGACTCCGACACCTACCGCGCGCTGGCCGAGCTGCTCGACTACGACGAGCACCTCGCGACGGTCGACGTCCGCGTGCGGGTGGGCTCCGACGGCCGGGTGCGTGGTCTCGCACTGACCTCGGTGCGCGAGAACGTGACCAGCCGCTTCGCCCGTTCGCCCATCGCTCGCTGGGTTGCACGCATCGTGCTCTTGTTCCGCGGGTACAAGTTCCAAGCCGAGGAGCTGATCGCGCGCGCGATCGAGCAGGTGTTCGAAGGGCTCGAGGACACGCTGGTCTCGATCCTCCAGCTCGGCGCCGACCTCGAGCTGTATCTATTCGCGCTCTCCTTCCGCGCGGCGGCAGAGCGCGCAGGTCTCGCCGTGTGCCTTCCCGAGATCGGGCAGGAGCGACGCCTCACCGGGCTGTTCAATCCGCTCCTCCTCGCGCACGTCAAACGGGTGGTTCCGTGCGATCTGGTCGACCCGCGCACCGATCGGGTGGTCCTGGTCACCGGTCCGAACTCCGGTGGCAAGACGCGCTTGCTCCAGGCGATCGGCATCGCACAGCTCCTCGGTCAATGCGGGCTGTTCGTCCCCGCCGAGAGCGCAACCCTGAGGCCGGTCGACGGCATGTTCGTCTCCTTCGGGTCGCCGCCCGCGGCCGATGCGAGCGAGGGGCGCCTCGGCACCGAGCTGCTCCGCGTGCGCGCGGTGTTCGAGACCATCTGCGTCGGCGGAATGGTGCTGGTCGACGAGCTCTGCTCGGGCACCAACCCCTCCGAGGGCGAGGAGCTGTTCCGCCACGTCGTCGAGCTGCTCCTCGAGGTCGAGCCGCAGGCGTTCCTCTCGACGCACTTCCTCACGGCTGCTGCCGATCTCGAGCGCGTCCCACCCTCGGAGCGCCTCGCCTTCCTCCAGGTCGAGATCGACAAGAACGGGATGCCCACCTACCGATTCGTCCCCGGCGTCGCCAAGACCTCGCTCGCCCATCAGACGGCAGCCCGCCTCGGCGTCACCCGCGACGACCTCGCCGCCCTCGTCGCCCGCGCCCGCGCCGCCCGCGACCGCGGGTCGATCTGAGTTGGCAGTCGGCAATCGTCCGTCTGGGGGCGCGACGCGCTCGGCACCGCCCACGCGGTGAAGGGATAGGTGCATGCTCGCGATGACCGTATCGCGCGTGAGCATGATCCCCACGTCCATGCCGTGCTCGTCGTTGCCGTCGATGAGGAGCGAGCCGGTCTGCGCGATGGCGCGCTCGCGACCGATCGTCGCCATCGTGCCCGGGTCAACTCACTTTACGCACGCGGCGCCGGGCCGGTTCACGCAGTACTCGCTGGTGCCGCTCATCAGAACGCACCACCAGGTGTCGGTGTTGTACTTCGTGCTCGTCCACGCGAAGGAGGTCTTGCCGTAGTTGAAGGCCTGATCGCAGTAGCCGGCATCGAGCATCTTCAGGAGCTCGCTCCTCGTCGGCACGCGCATGCCCACCTTGCTGCACGCGTCGGCGGCCTCTTTGTACGTGCCGGAGTAGGGAACCGTGTAGGCCCTGAAGTAGTTTCGGGTCCAGACCAACTTGGTCACCGTATCGCGCACGCGGCCTGATCCATCGTCGGTGGGCGGGGGCGTGCCGGCCTCGAGGATCTCGAACCGACCACACTTCAACGCCGGCGGCGGTCCGCCATCGGGCGGCGCCACGTCGCCCGAACCGCCGTCGCGCGGACCTGCGTCGCTCACGGGCGCGGTGCCGCAGGCATCGTGTTTCAGGCCGGCCGCGCAGCACTGAGCGCCGGTCGCGGGCTGCAGATCAGGCGTGTCCTCGGTGAACGAGTCGACACACGCGTTCATCGAGCACGTCAACTCGTCGGTCGACGGATCATACGAACCGAGTGTCACCGGATCGTCCTTCCCGAAGAAGCTCTTGCAGGCGCCGGTGCACGAACCCGTCAACCCGGACCAAGCCGTTCCGCCCGCCGCCTCACAATCCTCCGCGTCGACAGCACACGCGTACTCCGTGCGGAAGATCCCCTGGCTCTTGCTCGAGTAGGACCGCGAGCAGAGCATGCGCTCCGGTTCCCAGCTCGTGGCTTGCATCGTCCCGCGGAAGTAGAAGTGACGCTTCTCGACAGCGTCGGGAAGGTGATTGCTGGCGGGCTTCTCGGCCAAGATACGAGCCTCGGCCTCGCGGGCGACTTCGACGATATCGCGCTCCGCTGCGCCTCCCGGTGGCAACGAACGGACCGGCGACGTGAAGAAGATCCTGTGCGACCGCCTGTTCCTCAGCGACTCGGTGACCGCGTCGAGCCGCGCGCCGAACTTGTCGAGCATCTCCTTCGCTTTCTCGACCTTGCTCCGGAACCAGTCGACGACGGGGTGGTGCCGGACCTCGATGAACCAGGTCAGCTTCTGTTCGAGGTACTCCTCGGTCTCCTCGACGGTCAGCGCTTCCGCGGTCGACCCCATGCCTCCTCCGACGTAGCGGGTCTCCCTGCCATCCTTGTCGATATACACGCCGCCCGTGATCACGCCGTCGGTGTGGTCGAGCGTGAGGGTCTGACCTCCCCACTCGAATCGAGTCTGCTTCGGCAGCGGGCTCACCGCCGGATCCCCAATCGTGAACACGTGCACGTTGGCGATGCCGGGAAACGACGCCCAAGCCTCGTGCTCGTGCCGCACCGCGCCCGTGGCCGGATCGATCTGGCGGAGCAGAATGAGCGTGCCGTCACGCATGCGCGAGATGTGCTGCACCTGGCTGTCGAGCTCGCGCGCGGTGGCGTGGACGTCCACGTGCTTGTCGGCCAGCGGCGGGTAGGACGTGTACTCACGGTCGCTGGGCTGCCCTCCTCCGGTGCTGCAGCCGGCGGCGAGCGCGGCGCCGATGACGAGTGAGCCCAGGGCGAAACGAACCAGGGCGAGACGCAGTCGGCGACCCGTCGCTCCGACACCCGTACTCTGCACCTGAGCTGCTTGCGGACGATCCATGGCGATTCCTCCCTCGCCACGGCGTTCCCGGGCGCTCAGGGCACGCTAGGAAATGCCCGGCGGGCCGCGCGCCCCCCAAATGGGGTAGGGCCTGCGATCCGTCAGCGGACGAAGTGAGCCGCTGCGCCGGTCAACAGCACGCGGACGAGGTCCGCCTGTCGGCTGGCTCCCGTCTTGTCGAGGATGCGTTTGAGGTGCGTGCGGGCGGTCAGCTCGGTGCATCCCCGCTCGCGTGCGAAGTCTGCGAGCGTGCCTCCGGCGGCGAGGGTGGTGGCGATGGCGGCCTCGGTGCTCGTGAGCCCGTGCAGCTTCGCGACCAGCCCGGGGTCGAGGCGCACGACGCGTCGCGAATCGTGGAAGACAGCGAGCACGCGCGCCTCACGCTCTGCGCGAAGGGCGCTTCCGGGTCGCAAAGGAAAGAACACGATGGAGATCTCTCCGTCGTCACGGCGGATCTGGACCAACGGCGCGAGGTGCGCCGGCGGCGGGCGGTAACAGGTCGCGCCGGCGAGCGACGCCGCGCGGCCGATTGCGACGGCGAGCGCGCGCGCGTCGTCGGAGGACGTCGCCCCGAGCACCCCGCGGTCGGTCGAGATGCCCAAGCCAGCCGTGAACAGGGCTTCGGCAGCGGTGTTCGAACAGCGAACCCGTCCGGCACCATCGAGAAGCGCGACGGCGGTAGGGATCGTGTCGAGCACCTCCTGGAGGTCGTGGCGCTGCTCGCGTAACGACCCGACGAGGTGTCGGAGACGCACCGCGCGACAGAGGTGTGGCAGCAGCGCCGAGAGGCGACGGACGTCCTCGTCGACGAACGCGCCCGCGCGCTTGGGACGCATGAACGCCTGCGCGACGAGCAGCTCGGGCCCGGCGGATACGTTGCTGAACAGCGTGTAACGCACGTCGACCGGCGCGAGGAATTCGTTGTAGATCGCAGACCGTTCGAACGCGCAGGAATCGACGATCGCGACGTCCGAGAGCACCTCGCCCGGACGGGTCAGTGCGGCCGAGAACCGCGGGTCCCGGTCTCGCCAGTCACGGTCGTATGCCGCGAACAAGCTGCCGTCGTGTCCGACGAAGTGATTGTCGGCGAGCGGGACACCCCTCTCGATCACGAGTGTATGCGCGTACTGCGCTCCGAGCTGCCCTGCCATTTCGACGAGCGCGTCGTGGAGGCCGCGCGCATCCTCCGCGCAGTCGTAGATCAGCTGCACGAGTCGTTCGTGATCCAGCGACGCCATGTCCGAATGTTTGCATGTGATCGGACGAGGTTCGCTCGAACGCAGCCAAAAATCGTTCGGATGGACTCGACGGTATCGAACCGTTCGTTGCCGTTCGTTCGGTGACATTTGTCATGGCCTACCCCATATGGGGGGCGCTCGTGGGAGCGGCGCTTCGTACCGTCCTCCGCATGGCGGTCGCCTGGTCTGGGTGTTCTCGGAGGGAAATAGTGGATGTGAAGGTCCTCTGTTGCGCAGCGATCGCTGCACGGGAGAAATGACAAATGCGTGGTGCACGTGTGGTCGCTGCGGTGTTGATGCTCGGCTCGTTGACCTTCGCGACCAGACGCGTCCGTGCCGACACCGTCGTTCTCAAGGACGGTAAGCGGATCGAGGGCAAAGTGAAGGTCCAGGAGCTCGGCAAGTACGTCGTCGTCGAGCTGCCCACGGGCGTGCAGAAGACCATCGTGTGGGACGATGTGAAGGAGATCGAGATCACTCCAGGGCCGAAGGACGAACCGACGCCGAAGCCGGGCGCGGACGTCGTGTCGACGACCCCAACGTTGCCGCCGACGAAAGAGACGCCGCCGAAGCCGAAATTCAAGAAGAAGCTCGACAAGACCGAGGTCACGGGCGATGCGACAAAAGATGGCGTATCTGGCCAATGGACGCACGACTGCGGTGAGGGCGATCCCGCGTGCCACGAAGAGGCCACCGTCAAGCTCGAGGGCGGTGAGCTGAGCGCGACGTACAACTCCGAGGAGGACTGTTCGTCGGAGACCGACGAAGTCTGCACGAAGAAGACCGGAGCGAGCGCCAGCAAGGACGGCCTGAACATCGGCTACTCCAAGGAGACGGCCAAGCGAGTCACGGGGCCCAAGAGGGGCGCCACCGGCTTCGGGCTCTCCGCGAACTTCCTCTACGGCTCGGCCGAGACGTTCACGATGACGGGCTTCACTGCCGGCTTGAACCTCCGGATGATTTCCGGCGGCCTCTTTCCCGGGCCCGCCGGCGGGAGTTGGTTCGGCTTCTTCCTCGAGCCGACCGCGCAGTTCAGCTACAACTCCGTCACCACCGAGACGCCGGAAACGTGCTTCGGCAGCGGCGCCACCCGGCGGTGCGCCGCTGCAACCACGAACAAGTCGTCGAGCAGCGCCCTGATGTTCAACGCGAGCGCGGGCATCCAGTGGATGTCGTTCGGCGCGCAGGACAAGAAGTCGCTGCAGCAGAAGGGATTCGGAATTGCGCTCGGTCCCTCGGCCGGCGCCCTCCGACCGCTCGTCGACGGCGCGGAAACGACCACCACCTACGGCTTCACCCTCGGCCTTCTGAGCCCGAGCTACAACCCGGGAACCGGGACCTTCACCACCGAACAGTTGAACATCTTCATCCTCCCGACCAGCAAGATGTTCCTGCTGCTCATCGGCATGCAGAAGACGTGGGGCTGAACACCATGCGAACGAACCTCACTCGCTCGTCGCTCGCGTTCGTCGCGTGCTTGTTCCTCTCCGTGGCGCAGCGATCGGTGGCCGCGCCGAACGATCCGGTCGCCCTCGCGGCAAAAGCCGACATCGACGCGGGGCGCATGCTCCGGGAGAAGGGCGATCTCAAGGGCGCCCGGGCGCGGTTTCGGGCGGCTTTCAAGGCGCAGGCCAGCGCGGTTGCGGGCTACGAGCTCGGACTCACGCTGCGCGCTCTCGGAGACCTCAACGGCGCCTACGACATCCTGATGCAGGTCGGCGAGCTGAAGGTCGACGGAGTCGAAGAGATCGGAGCGCAACGCAGCGCCGCCACGCTGCTCGCCGAGATCGATCCGCTGATCCCGATGGCCATCTTCGACCTCGGTGCGCTCGCGCCAGAGGTCACGAAGGTGGAGGTCGACGGCGCTCTGCTCCCGCGCGAGGAGTGGACCGAAGCGCAGCCGTTCAATCCGGGCAAACACGTCGTCATCGTGTACCTCCGCGATGGCAGCGCGCTGAAGAAGAGCTTCACGATCAACGAACGGGCGCGCGCCAGGTTGACGTTCGCGCCGCCGGGGGCGCTGCCGAAAGCGTCGCCGGACGAGTCGCCGGACGCCGACGAAGAGCCCGCCCCGCGGCTGAGATGTCCGGAAGGAAGCGTGCTGCGGGCGAACCAGTGCTGGATGCAGGGGCGCGACTACACGGTGCAGCTGGCGATCGTCGACGGCCTGTCGACAGCCGCCCTCGCGGGAGGCGTCGCTACTCAAGTGGTACCGCTCATGATCACCGGGGCCGTTGCATTCCCGCTCGCTTCGCCGATCGTGCACTGGTCGCACGGGCGCGTGGGCCGCGGATTCGGAAGCTTCGGGCTGCATGCAGGGGCACTGCTCGGGACGATCGTGACGTGGGCCGCCCTCGCGCGCGAGAACGACCACCTCCCCGAAGGCCCCGCTGCGCTCGCCACGCTGCTCTGGGGCGGCGCAGCCTTCGGCCTCGATCACCTCATCATCCCTCACGGCGACGAGACGAAGGTCGCGCCGACTCGAACCGGGTTGTCGCTCCAGCTCGTGATGGTCGCGCCGATCCGCGGTGGCGCCGCTGCGAGCCTGACGTTCTCGTTCTGACCTGCTTCTTCGCTCGACGCACTTCCTCACGGCCGCTGGACGACGCCCGGGTCTTCAACGCTGGGGGCCGAACGCGACGCGGATGTATGCGAGCACCTGGCGCTGGTGCTCTTCGGTGAGCGTCGCGCCCCACGCCGGCATCGCGCCCACGGGTCCCACCTTGCCCTTGGCGATCGTATCGAGAAGGTCCGCGTCTGGCTTCGCGAGGATGCGCGGATCGTCGACGAAGCTCGCAGCCACCTTGCCTCCGACGCCGCGACCGTCGGCCTGATGGCACGACTGGCAGTGCGTCGCGTAGATCGCCTGACCCGGAGACTGCGCCGTCGTCGAAGCGCGTGCAGCGGAAGGCAGGCCGATTCCGCGCGCCATCAACGAAGCGCAGATCACGATCCCGACCATGCATGGAAGCTCGAGCAAAGCGCACGTGTACAGGCGCTCGAACTGCCCCGGCTTCGGCTCGATTGGCTGCTTGCGCGCATGCCTGAAGTGCCACGGCAGCACCACGTACTGCGGGTAGAGCTCGAGCACCGACGCAAGCGCGAGCAGCCCCATCTTGACCCAGAAGACGGGGTTCTGCGTGTAGAACCCGAGCGGTTTCTCGAGCCCGCCGAACAGACGAAAGAAGCCGGCGCCATAGAGCAGCAGCGCGCCGATGCCGTTGCCGTTGTCGGCGGCGCGCGTCGCTTCGACGTCGTTCGCGCGAAGCGCCTTCAGGCGCAGGCCCGAGAACGTGAACACCATCGCGATCCCGCCGACGTGCGCCGCAGAAGTAACGGCGGAGAGGAGCCCGGCCACCGGTGGATGTTACCTGCTTCTGCGTTCGCGCCGCATCCTGCCGAGCAGCACCGCAGTACCCGCGCGGCTTCCGGCGTATGTTCTCGCCGATGGCCTCGCCGATCGTGCAGCTCCTCCAGGCAAACCTCCGTAACCCGCGGGTGCGCTTCTTCCCGCACGTGCCGCCGGCGGCGATGGCGCGCGCGACCTCGATGGCGGGCCGCGGCCTCGATCACCACGGTGGCGAGGAGCTCGTCGGGATCGTCGACGACCGCATGGAGGAGCTGAAGGGCAACGTGCTGGTCCTCACCGATCGGCGCTTCTTCGGCGTGAGCGGGCCAAAGCTCTTCTCGGTGCCCTGGCAGGTCGTCAGCGACGTCGTTCTCAAGCGGGACTTCCTCGAGGCGTCGTACGAAATCCAGACCGTCGACGGCGTCGTCACCGTCCCGAAGACCGCCGCGATGGAGGCGGTCTTCCCGTTCCTCGCCGGCCTGCGCGGCGTCGACCCCGCCCACCGCGGCTACGGCACCGTCGCGCTCGCGAAGGCGCGCGATGACGATCCGAGCGGCGCGCTCGGTGCGCTTGCGCGGGCGCTGTGGCCCGACGCGTCGCTCGATGCCGCGCTCCGCTACGTGCATGCCGCCCATCGCCTCGGGTGGGCCGACCTCGAGACGTCGTGCGACGCGGCGGCGCGGCTCGCGCTCTTCAACCGAACGCAATGGCTGGGACGCGCCACGCGCCTCGGGGCGTGGGTATCTCCGCTCGGCTTGTCCGACGCGGCGTACGGGCTCGCGACGGTGCTCGGCGCCCCGTGTGGGCAGCGCGCGGACGGAGAGCGGACGTCGTTCGAATTCCGGATCATGGGGCGCTTTCGCGACGCGTACGACGACACGACCTCGCTGCGCGCGGCCGTCGCGCAGTCGATCGATCAGTTGCGCGTCGGTGTCACTCCCATGGAGTACGGCGTCTTGCTCACGTTCGAGGACGGGTCCCTCTCCACGCCGCAGTCGATCACCATCGGAGCGCCGCGACTCTTCCAGCGCATCCACGAGGCGCTGCTCGCCTTCGAGGCGCACGCGACCTGGCTCCGCGCCGTGCTCGGCTGGTCGTGGCCCATCGACGCGCTCGTGATGCAGGGCGTGCCCCAGGCGCAGCAGCGAATGCACGCGGCCTTCTCCGGGCCACCGACGTGATGGAGCCTGGAGGCGCACATGAGACTCTTTGCAGACAACATCTGAGGCGCCGCGATTCTGTTGCGCGTCGCGCAATCGCTGCAGACAGGCGCTCACGAGGAGCGCGTGAATCAAGATGTTCTCGTCGGTATGCTGGGTGCACGCGCTGGCCGCATGGCCGCTCTTGCAATTCGCCGAGGGATGCTGCTCCTCGCCGGTGTGGTGCTCGTCTCTCACGCGGAGATCGTGCCTGCGGATGTCGACCGGTCGACGCTGCGAACCGAGGGCTTGGCGACGTCGCGCTGCTCGGGCGGCTCCCAGTGGTCGGTGATCAAGCGGGCGCCGCGGCGGTAGGTGAAATACGAGTAGGCCCAGCCGAAGAGCACCGCGAGGCGGTTGCGGAAGCCGATCAGATACCAGATGTGCACGACCAGCCAGGTCAGCCACGCCATGAAGCCGGTGAGGCGGAGCGAGCCGGTCTGCGCGATGGCGCGCTTGCGACCGATCGTCGCCATCGTGCCCTTGTCGAAGTACTCGAACACCTCGAGGTGCTGGCCGGCGAGGGCGCGGTGGATGTTCCGCGCGACGGCGCGTGCCTGCTGCATCGCGACCGGGCTGACGCCCGGCAGCGGCTTGCCGTCGGGCGTGTGGAGGAACGCGACCGCGTCGCCGATGGCGAACGCGTCGGGATGGCCGGGCATCGTGAGATTGGGCTCGACGAGCACCCGGCCCGATCGATCGAGCGGTACGCCAAGCGTCTTCGCGAGCGGGGTCGGCGCGACGCCGGCGCCCCAGACGACGGTGCGTGAGGCGATGCGCTCGGTCTCGGTCGCGTCGTCCACGCCCTTCTGGGCCACGATCACGCCGTCCGCGTCGATGGTCGTCACCCGCGCGCCGAGGCGAACCTCGACGCCGAGGTCGCTGAGCTGATCGACCGCGCGCAGCGACAGGTTCTCGTCGAACGAGGGGAGGATGCGCGTTCCGGCTTCGATGAGCACGACCTTGGTCGCCCGCGGGTCGATGCGGCGGAACTCGCGCGCCAGCACGGTCTTCGAGAGCTCGGCGATCGCTCCGGCGAGCTCCACGCCCGTGGGGCCGCCGCCGATGACGACGAACGTGAGCAGCCGTTGGCGCTCTTCGTCGTCGATGGCCCGTTCGGCGCGCTCGAACGCCACCAACACGCGACGACGGATCTCGATGGCGTCTTCGATCGACTTGAGCCCCGGCGCGAACCGCTCCCACTCGTCGTGGCCGAAGTAGCTGTTCTGGGCGCCCGGCGCGTAGACCAGGAAATCGTAGGAGAGCTCGCCGTCGGCCAGGCGAAGGCGCTTGTCGGCCAAGTCGACCGACACGACGTCGGCGAGCAACACCGTCGCGTTGCGCTGTCGTCGCAGCACCGAACGGATGGGCGAGGCGATGTCGGCTGGCGACAGGCCGGCCATGGCCACCTGGTAGAGCAGCGGCTGGAAGAGGTGATGGTTGCGCCGATCGACGACGGTCACCCGCACCGGCTCGCGCTCGAGCGATTGTGCGGCGGTGAGCCCGCCGAAGCCGGCTCCGAGGATGACCACGTGGGGAATCGCCATGGGCTCTGCCGTAACGATGGGGGCCCTCCGGCCGCGCGGGAAGGGCGCTATCGTGGGTACCGATAAATTGCCGCACCGTGCCAAAGACACGCGACAAGATCCCATCCCCGTCGGCCCGCGACTCGAGAACGTCCTCGCGATCGCCTACCGCGCCCGCCGAGCCGTGCTCCTCGAAGGCCCGACCGGAATCGGCAAATCCGAAATCGTGCAGCAGACCGCCCGCAAGCTCGGCGTCTCGACCATCGTCGTCGATCTGAGCTTGCTCGAGCCGCCCGATCTCGTCGGTCTGCCGGTCATCGAAGCCGGACGCACTCGATATGCGTTGCCAGCGTTCCTGCCACGCGAAGGGCAGGGCATCTTGATGCTCGAGGAGCTCAACCGCGCCGAGCGCTACATCCAGCAGCCCGCCCTGCAGTTGCTCACCGCGCGCACGTTGCATGAGTACGTGCTGCCCGAGGGCTGGGTGGTGTTCGCGGCGGTCAACCCGGCCACCGGCGACTACCACGTCACGCCTCTCGACGCCGCGCTCCGCGCCCGGTTCCTCGAGCTCGGCGTGCGCGCCGACCGTGCGTCGTGGCTCGCGTGGGCCGGCGAGAACGGCGTGCACCCCGCGGTGCTCTCGCTCGCCCGAGGTCACGAGCGCATTTTCGACGAGGTCCCGCCGCGGACGTGGACCTACGTGTCGCGCCTGCTGCAGACCGTCACGCCCGGAGAGCGCGAGGATGCGACGCTGATGCGCGATCTGTTCTCGGGGTACCTCCCGGGCGCGTGGGTCGAGTCGCTCCTCGCGTTGCGCGAAGCGACCGCGCCGGATCTCGCGCTCGATCTGCACGCGCTGCTCGGCAACTACGGCCCCGAGGCGCAGAAGATCGTCCAGGGCTACAAAGCCCGCGGCGAGACCGATCGGCTCGACGAGATCACCCACCGCCTCGCGGGAATCCTCGGAGGACCCGAGGCAGGCGTGCTCGCGGCGCGCAAAGCATTGAGTCTCAATGCTTTGGAGGCGCTCTTCGCCGATCTGCCGGGCGACCAACGCGAGCGGCTGCAGGATGCGCTCGGTCAGAACCCGACCGCCACCGCGCTCCTCGACGTCGGGCCCGAGGAGTGTCTGCGCGCGTGGGCCGGCAGCCGTGCCGCGCAGCGGGTCGCGACGTGGAAGGCTGATCCGCTCAAGTACCATCGGATCTCGCTCTTGGTCACCGCGCTCCGCGCGCACCTGCAGCAGCCGCAGCACCTCGGCGACATCAAGAAGAGCAACGCCGCGCGCGCGAGCCTCGGTCACTTCCTCGCGCAGGTCGGCGAGCGTTGGGGCATGCCGCTCGTCGAGACCATGCAGAAGGTCGGGGTGACCCCGATCCGGCCGGGATGAGTACGGATCCGCTCCAGAAGTGGCTCGACACGTTCGTCGCCGATCCGGCGTTCCTCGGGCGCTACCCGTACTACGCCGCGGTGCTCGCGCGCTTGCAGCCTGTCGCCGATCCGTCGGTCGACTCGATGGCAGTGTCGTTTCAAGCGCCCAGGTTCTACCTGCACGTCAACGTCGATTACTTCGTGCGCGCGCCGCAGTTCGTTCGAGGGATCCTCCTGCACGAGGTCCATCACGTCGTGCTCGGGCACCTCACCCACCCGAAGTTCTTCTCGGCCGCGCACCCGCCGATGCTCGAGCTCGCGATGGAGGTCTCGGCCAACGAGCACGTCGAGGAGCCGCTGCCCGATCCGATCACCTGGCGCACGTTCGAGGCCCACGGTCTCCGGCCCGGGCAGAGCACGATGGAGCGCTACGAAAAGCTCGTGCAAGGAGCTGCCACGGCGGCATCCGCCGCGCCGAAGGACGCGCGCCGCCTCCGCCTCCCCGACGACGCGCACTTCGTCGACGTGCACCCCTGGCGCAAGGCCGGTGCGAAGCTCCCACCGGGCGGCGTCGAGCTCACGCGCCAGCTGCTCGAGGCGGCCACCCGAGAGGGCGGTGCCTCGCCGCACGAGGGCAAGGCCGCGCTCCTCGCCGGACGTGATCCGGGGCGACTGCTCGAGGACCTGGTCGGTCCGTCGCTGCCGCGCGAGGTCATCCTCGACTGGAAGGCGGCGCTCGCCGCGTTCATCGCCCGAGCGCGGGCCCCGGTGCACACGTGGGCTCGCCCGGCGCGTCGGTTTCCGGGCCGCGTCGGGCAGGTGCCCGGCCGCATCTGGTCGCCGCGGCCGGTCGATCGTCCGTCGATCGCGGTCGTGATCGACACCTCGCTCAGCATGGGCGAACGCGAGCTGGCCGAGATCGCGCGGCAACTCGTCGACATGGCCGAGCACGCGCGGTTGACCGTCGTGGAGTGCGACGTCGAGATCACCCGCGTCGCGGCATTCGAGGGCGTGCTGCGCAGCGTGAAGGGCAGGGGCGGCACCGATCTCCGTCCGGTGTTCGAGCCCGAGGTGCTCGCGCAGCACGGACGCGACGGAGTCGTGTACTTCACCGACGGGCAGGGACCGTTCCCCGAGGTGGCTCCGCCAGTACCTGTGCTGTGGGCTCTCACCAAACCACTCGACTTCCGCTGCCCGTGGGGCGAACGTGCGAAGCTCGAGCTGCCCAAGCGGGCTCGCTGATTCGACATGTTGCACATCGACACCGCGCGCGGTCGATTCGGAGCTCTCGTTGCCGGAGATGCAGACGCCCCGCTGGCGCTGTTCCTCCACGGGTTCCCCGACAGCGCCGACGCCTGGGGACCGATCCTGGAGCAGGCCGCCGCGCGCGGGTACCGTGCGGTCGCGCCGTTCCTCCGCGGGTATGCCCCGTCGGTCCTCGAGGGGCCGTTCGACGCGGACTCGCTCGCGAGTGACGTCGTCGCCATCGCCGACGCACTCGGCGCCGAGACGTTCTCGCTCGCCGGGCACGATTGGGGGGCGGTCGTCAGCTACGTGGTCGCCGCGCGGCACGGTGCTCGTGTGTCGTCCATGGTCACGATGAGCGTTCCGCACCCCGTCGCGTTCCTCGAGGACCTGCGCAAGAGCCGCGCACAGCTCAGTCGCAGCTGGTACATGGGGTTCTTCCAGTTGCCGGGGCTCGCCGAGCGCGTCGTGCCGCGCGACCACTTCGCCTTCCTCGATCGGCTGTTCCGCGAGTGGTCGCCCGGGCTGCGGGTCGACCCCGAGGCGCTCGAAAAGGTCAAGGCGGCGATCGCGCCCGGATTTCCCGCGGCGATCGAGTACTACCGCGCGTCCGCATGGCCGCCGCGCGACGCGCTCGCGCGCATGCGTTCGGTGTCCGATCACCCGATCGTGACGCCGACCCTGCATCTCACCGGTGCGGTCGACGGCTGCATCGGTCCCGACATCGGGCGCGGCCAACGCCGCTTCTTTCAAGGGTCGTTCGCCAGCGAGGTGCTCCCCGGGCTCGGCCACTTCCTCCAGTGGGAGAGCCCGACGCTCGTCGGCGACCGCGTGCTCTCGTGGTTCGACGCGTTCCGCTCGAGATGACCGGTCGAAAGTCGACCGTCGAGGGGCTGCAGACCTCGTCGTCCCGAAGAGAAGAGTTCACCACGGAGTCGACCGAGCGCTCCGCCGCTCACCCCAAGGGCGTGAAAACGAGCGCGAGAATTCACAGGGAGGCACGGAGGCTCGGAGGTCGAGATT
>Ga0208492_1001050_pt1 | contig 19489 bp, 18 predicted proteins | sample Subbioar_CSW14AB_FD_184820 | JGI IMG/M metagenome (GOLD analysis project Ga0208492, IMG submission 184820) | Serpentinite rock and fluid subsurface biosphere microbial communities from McLaughlin Reserve, California, USA - CR12Mar_CSW14AB (SPAdes) | ecosystem: Environmental > Terrestrial > Deep... | reverse complement strand
TCTCTCGGCCCCTATCGCTGGGACGTCGTTGCGCGTAACGCCGGTCTGGGTCGCATTCGCGTCGACGATTTTCTGAGCCGCGACCAGGCCCACTGGCTGGCGCCCGGCGATGTGCTGCCGCGGCTGCCGATGCCGGGCGCTCTGGCCGGCACGGCGCACGACGAGCGGCGCACGCAGCGTCGTCACACCCCTGGCGAGGTATCCGCCGAACAACGCGAAGGCGAGGAACGTCGTGCGGTCGAGGAACCCAGCGTCGTCAATCGTCGCGCGCGCTCGGAGCGGGTGTGGGCGAGTCTGCGCGCCGGCGGAGAAGCCACGTCCTCACGCATTCCTTTGCTCGCGATCGGCCTTGCCCTGGTCACCAGCTTCGCGCTGGCCTTGCGCCTGACCACGCCTGCGGACAACGTCGCCCCCGATTGTCGTGCCGCCGCCGCGAGCAGCGTCAACTGGGATTTCTGCGCCAAGCCCAGGCAATTGCTCGACAAGCACATCCTCGCGGGGATGTCGGCGCGTAACGCCCAGCTGAGTGGCAGCAGTCTGGTCGGCGCCAATCTGCGCGGTGCCGATCTCGCCTATTCGGATCTCTCCGCCGCCGATTTCACGCTGGCCGATGCGCGCCAGGCGCGTCTGGTCGGGGCCAGTCTGCGTAACGCGGTCCTCAACCACACACAGCTGACCGGTGCCGATTTGAGTTTCGCCGATATGAGCGGCGCAAGCGTGGCCGGCGCGGAAATGAGTGCGGTGCGTCTCGGCAACACCATCTGGATTGATGGGCGTGTGTGTGGGCGCGATTCGATAGGCGTGTGCAACCCACAGTGACGCACGCCGGCTATCTCGCCGACAGCAGCGGACGCGGCGTCGAATGCTGGGTGGTGTAGCGCTGCACGCGCAATGCGCGAAGTGCGACGCCGCGTTCGATGCCGGCCTTGCGGCGCAATTCATGCACGAATAATTCCGCCTGCGGTAACTGCTCCCAGACACTGGGCAGGTAGGTCGCGCGTCGGCCCTGGTGTTCGATGATCAAGCCATCGATGCCGGGGCGCAGTTGGCGAAAGAAGTCCTGATCGTCCTCGAACAGCAACGCGACAGGTGCCGACAACACGGAGATCTCGACTTCGGTCGAGGGCAGGTCCAGAGGCGCAAGCGGCGCAAAGCGCGGGTCGCGCAGGGCCGCCGCCAATGCGTTTTCGGCCACGTCGTCACGCAGGGCGCGACGGGCTTCCAGGCTGCCGATGCAGCCGCGCAATCGGCTGTGCTGCTTGAGCGTGACAAAGGACGCGCCGGGCGCCGTGAAGCGCTCCGCCTCGCAGCGCTGCGCACCCATCGATGTCGCCATCAGCGCCTGTTGTATGACTTGCGCGGCGAGGGCGGCGAGGCTCGCGAGTTCATGCGTGTCGAGCATTCCCGCTTCAGTGCAAGGCATAGGCTGCATATCCCACCACCCGATCATGACCACCGGCGGTGTCGCCGGAATTGCACAGTGCCAGTCGTTCGATGTGTGCCGCGCGCTGCGCCGCAAGTTCGAGCATGCCGTTCAAGGGCCGACAGCCACAGGCCTGCTCGGGGCCGATGCCGGTCGCGTCCAGCGCCATGATGGTCGCATCGGTGTCGCTGTCTCGACGGCGCGCCTGGTCGTAATCGAGAAAATGACTGAGATCGGTGCTGATGACGATCAAGGTGTCATCCCGCTCCCAGTACGGTGCGAGCATCTCGGCGAGTCGCAGCGGAGAGGGATCGGCGACCAGCACGGGCAGGATGTCGAATCCATCGAGCACGCTCTGCAGAAACGGCAGTTGCACTTCTATCGAATGCTCAGGCGCGTGGGCGGCGTCGTTCACCTCGACGTCGCACTGCGTCGCCCAGGCACTCACGGTCGCGACGTCCAGCGCCACTGCGCCGAGGGGCGTGACAAAAGCCGTTGCGCTGCTCAAGGCTAGGCTGCGCACCGGCACCCGGTGGGGTGGTCCGAGCACCAGCACATGCTTGATCTGCTCACGCCAGGGTATGAGGCGGGCATAGGCCTGCGCGGCGGCCGCACCCGAATAGATATAGCCGGCGTGCGGCACGATCAGTGCACGTGGCCGCGTGCCCGTCGCAGGGGCGGCGTCAGCGAGCAGGCGCTGAACTTCGGCTCGCAGCAGCGCCGCCGTCTCGGGGTAGAACAGCCCGGCCACCGCCGGTTTGCGTATACGCATCTCGCTCATCGTCGACGTTCTCTTGGCTCCGGCATTGAAAAGTATAGGCCGCTCATCCATATGATGGGCATGAGCGACGCTATCCAACATGGGGACGGCCACGGCGATTTCGAGCCGGCGGCCACCGTCCCGACCCGCTACTGGCATCGACTGGCCGATGGCCGTGTGCAATGCGATCTCTGTCCGCGCGCCTGCAAGATGAAGGCGGGACAACGCGGGCTGTGCTTCGTGCGCGGCGCGACCGCCGATGGCGTGGTGCTGGCGACCTATGGCCGCTCGAGTGGCTTCTGCATCGACCCCATCGAGAAGAAGCCGCTCAACCATTTCTATCCCGGCTCGGCGGTGTTGTCCTTCGGCACCGCCGGCTGCAACCTGGCCTGCAAGTTCTGTCAGAACTGGGACATCAGCAAATCGCGCGAGCAGGACACACTCACCGCCACTGCAACGCCCACTGCGATCGCCGAAGCGGCGGTGGAGAGCGGCTGCACGAGTGTCGCCTTCACCTACAACGATCCGATCATCTTTCACGAATACGCATTGGATATCGCCGCTGCCTGTCGCGCGCGCGGCGTGAAGACCGTGGCGGTCACGGCGGGCTATGTGTGTCCCGCACCGCGCGCGGAGTTCTTCGCCGCGATGGACGCCGCCAACGTCGATCTCAAGGCTTTCAGTGAGGATTTCTATCAGCGCATCACGGGCAGCGCGCTGGCGCCGGTGCTGGAGACGCTGGAATACATTGCCCACGAAACCGACACCTGGCTCGAGATCACGACGCTGTTGATTCCGGGTCTGAACGACTCCGATGCCGAGTTGCGCGCCTTGAGCGCCTGGGTGCGGGATCATCTCGGCACCCAGGTCCCGTTGCACTTCAGCGCCTTTCATCCCGACTGGAAAATGCGCGACATTCCGGCCACGCCGCCGGCGACCCTGAGCCGCGCGCGCAACATCGCCATGGAGGCCGGCCTTCATCACGTCTATACCGGCAACGTGCACGACGAAGCCGGCGATGCGACCCATTGCCACGCCTGCGGCTACACGCTGATTCAGCGCGACTGGTACGAGATACGCAGCTACGCGCTCACGTCGGACGGTCGTTGCCCGCGCTGCGCAGAGCCCTGTGCGGGACGTTTCGCGCGCGCCGCCGGGCAGTGGGGACGCCGCCGCGTCGCAATTAAATTGGCTTGAATGCCAATTAGGTCTTGAACAATCCTCGATGCATCTCTATCATCCGGTAGCTCAATTGCGGGGTGGAGCAGTCTGGCAGCTCGTCGGGCTCATAACCCGAAGGTCGCAGGTTCGAATCCTGCCCCCGCTACCAACCTAAAAGGCCCCGGGTAATCGGGGCTTTTTATTTTGGGCTGGAGAAAATCGGCTTGACGGACAGCATACATTCGCAGATAGAACCCACCGTGGTGGGGCTGGGCTACGAACTGCTCGGCATCGAACGCAGTCGGGGCGGTGCCTCGCAGCTGCTGCGCTTGTATATCGACCACGCGAACGGCATCACGGTCGAAGACTGCGAACGCGTCAGCCGACAGGTCAGCGATCTGCTCGACGCCGAGCAACTGGTGCGCGGCGAATACACGCTGGAAGTCTCCTCGCCGGGTCTCGACCGACCGTTGTTCACCTTGGAGCAGCATCGTCGTTTCATCGGCGAAGAAGTGGCCCTGCGCCTGCGTGCGCTGGTCGGCGGCCGACGGCGCGTGACCGGCAGGCTGCGTGCGGTGACCGACGAGACACTGCAACTGGAAGTCGAGGGCGAGCCCTTGGAAATACCGTACCGCGAAGTCGAGCGCTCGCGGCTGGTGCCGGATTGGACGGCTGAAATGAATCGCCAGCGGCAAGCCGCGGCGGACTGAGTCAGTATAGGTATATAACTGATGAACAAAGAAATTCTAACTGTCGTTGATGTCGTCTCCAATGAGAAGGGCGTCGCCAAGGAGATCATCTTCGATGCGCTCGAGGCAGCGCTCGGCAGCGCCACCAAGAAGCGTTTCGATGCGGACGTCGATTGTCGCGTCGCGATCGACCGAGCCACCGGTGACTACCAGGCTTTCCGGCGCTGGGAAGTAATCGACGCCGCGCAGCGTCCGCCGCTCGACCCGCAGGATGAAGCCTATGCCGAGGCCCTGGCCGCCGAAGAAAAAATTACCGATGGTGAATTGCCCTACCCGGAACGCCAGATCTGGCTGACCGATGCCCAGGCGCAGAATCCCGCGCTCAAGGGTGGCGATTTCATCGAAGAGCCGCTCGAAGCCGCCGAGTTCGGCCGCATTGCCGCACAGACCGCCAAGCAGGTCATCGTGCAGAAGGTGCGCGAAGCCGAACGTGCGCAGGTCGTCGATGCCTATAAGGATCGCGTCGGCGAATTGGTGATGGGCATCGTCAAGCGCGTCGATCGCGGCAATGTCTATATCGATCTTGGCGGCAATGCCGAAGCGGTCATCACCAAGGACCAGCTCATCCCGCGCGAGATGGTGCGCTCAGGCGATCGTATCCGCGGTTACCTGTTCGACGTACGGCCGGAAAAGCGTGGCCCGCAGTTGTTCGTCAGCCGCACCGCGAAAGAATTGTTGATTGAGTTGTTCAAGCTCGAAGTGCCGGAAATCGGTGAAGGCGTGATCGAGGTGTTGCATGCGGCACGCGACCCGGGCCTGCGAGCCAAGATTGCGGTGCGTTCGCGCGATCAGCGTATCGACCCGATTGGCGCCTGTGTCGGCATGCGCGGTTCGCGCGTGCAGGCGGTATCCAACGAACTGGGCGGCGAGCGCGTCGACATCATCCTGTGGGACGAGAACCCCGCGCAGTTCGTCATCAATGCCATGTCGCCCGCCGAAGTGGTGTCGATTCTGGTCGACGAGGACACTCGCGCGATGGACGTCGCGGTGGTCGAGGAACAGCTCTCGCAGGCCATCGGCCGCAATGGTCAGAACGTGCGACTCGCCAGCCAGCTGACCGGCTGGGAACTGAACGTCATGACCGAATCCCAGGCCGAGCAGAAGAGCGAGGCCGAGGTTCACAAGAATCAGAAGATGTTCATGGAATTGCTGGATGTCGACGAGGAAGTCGCCGCCATCCTGGTGCAGGAAGGTTTCACTTCCATCGAGGAAGTGGCCTACGTGCCCGAGCAGGAAATGCTCGATGTCGATGAATTCGACGAGAACCTGGTGCAGGAACTGCGCCAGCGTGCCAAGGACGTCCTGCTGACGCGCGCCATTGCCAACGAGGAACGCCTCGGCGATGAGCGACCGGCCGATGACCTTCTGGGTATGGAAGGCATGGATGAAGAACTCGCTTTCCGCCTCGCCGCGGCGGGCATCAAGACCATGGACGATCTCGCCGAGCAGTCAGTGGATGAACTTCTCGAAATCGGCGACCTGGACGAAAAGCGCGCCGCGGCGCTCATCATGAAGGCGCGCGAACCATGGTTCGCCGACGCCGGGCAGAATAAACAGATCGAGGAGCGCGCCGATGGCTGAAGTGACGGTACAGCAGTTCGCCGGGGTGGTCGGCATTTCGGTCGAACGTCTGCAGCAGCAGCTCGCGGAAGCCGGCCTGCCCGCCAAGAGCGCGGGCGACATGATCTCTGACGAGGAGAAGAGCCAGCTCCTGTCCTTCCTGCGCAAGATGCACGGCAAGGAAGAAGCGGCGCAGGAACCCGCCAAGATCACGCTCAAGCGTAAGACCGTCACCGAGCTCAAGGTGCAGCCCGACCGTGGCCGCGCGCGGCCACGCACGGGCGCCGGACCGGCCGCCAAGCCGGTCGCCGCCAAGACCGTCAGCGTCGAGGTCCGCAAGAAGAAAACCTACGTCAAGCGCGCCCTGCTGCAGGACGACGAGTCGGCACGCATCGAAAAGGAGACGGAGGAGCGCGATCGTCTGCGCGCCGAAGAGGAGGCCGTGCAACGCGCTGAGGAAGAGCGCCAGGCCGCCGAGCGTACGCGCCTTGAACAGGAAGCCGCTGAAGCCGAAGCCGCGCGTCAGCGCGACGAGCAGGAGCGTCTGGCCGCTGAACGTGCGCGCGCCGAAACCCAGACCGCGCCGCGCGGACCGACGCCCGTGAGCCCCGCGCCCGCAGCGCCGGCGCAGCGTCCCGCACCTCTGCCGCGTGTCGATTCCAACCGCGGCGTGATCACCAATCCCGCCCAGACCCAGCCCGGTGCCGCTGCCGACAAGAAGAAGGCCGCCGTCAAGGGCAAGGGTAAGGACGGGCGCGACGATCGCGATACCAGCCGCGACAACGGCGGTCGTAAGGAATTGCACGTCGCCACCGACAAGTCGGGGCGTCGTCGCAAGAAGCCGGTGACGCGCCGCATGACGCCTTCGGCCGGCAGCGGCAAGCATGGTTTCGAACGGCCCGTCGATCCGGTGGTGCGCGTCGTCAATATTCCCGAAAGCCTGACCGTCGCCGATCTTGCCCAGCGCATGTCAGTGAAGGCGGCCGAAGTCATCAAGACGATGATGGGCATGGGTACCATGGTCACCATCAATCAGATGATCGACCAGGAAACCGCCGCCATCGTGGTGGAGGAGATGGGTCATACCGCCAAGCTCGTGCACGCCGATGCGATTCTGCAGGAGCTGCGCGAGACCGTGCGTCAGGACGATGGCAACCAGGAACCGCGTGCGCCGGTCGTGACCATCATGGGCCACGTCGACCATGGCAAGACCTCGCTGCTCGACTTCATTCGCGATTCGCGCGTGGCGGCGGGCGAGGCGGGTGGTATCACCCAGCACATCGGCGCCTATCGCGTCGATACCGCGCACGGCTCCATCACTTTTCTCGACACCCCCGGTCACGAAGCCTTCACGGCCATGCGTGCCCGCGGTGCGCGCGTCACCGACATCGTGATCCTGGTGGTCGCGGCCGACGATGGCGTGATGCCGCAGACGGAAGAGGCGATCAAACACGCCAAGGCCAGCGGTGTGCCGATGATCGTGGCCATGAACAAGATGGACAAACCGGAAGCCGATCCCGATCGCATCAAGCAGGAATTGGCCGGCCGTCAGGTGATTCCGGAAGATTGGGGTGGCGACACGCAGTTCATTCCGGTGTCGGCCAAGACCGGTGCCGGCGTCGACGCGCTGCTCGAAGCGATATCGCTGCAGGCCGAAGTGCTGGAGCTCACTGCTTCGCGCGACGGTCCGGCCGTGGGCACGGTCATCGAGTCGCGTCTGGACAAGGGTCGCGGTCCGGTTGCCACGGTGCTGGTGCAGAGCGGTCGCCTGAAGCGTGGCGACATTCTCCTGACCGGCTCCGAGTATGGCCGCGTCCGTGCGATGGTCGATGCGCGCGGCGAGCAGTTGCTCGAAGCGGGGCCGAGTGAGCCGATCGAAGTGCTGGGTCTGTCCAGCACGCCGAACGCCGGCGATGAAGCGACGGTGGTGGAAGACGAGCGCAAGGCGCGCGAAATCGCCTCCTATCGCGTCGACAAGGATCGCGAAAACAAGCTCGCCCGCCAGCAGGCCGGCAAGCTCGAGAACATGTTCGCGCAGATGAAGGACGGCGAGCAGGCCTCGGTACGCATACTGCTGAAGGCCGATGTGCAGGGTTCGGCGGAAGCCTTGTCCGAAGCAATCATGCGCTTGAGCAGCCCGGATGTTCGCGTCGATCTGATTGCTTCCGGCGTCGGCGGCATCAACGAGTCGGACGTCAATCTGGCCCTCGCGTCGCGCGCGACCATGATCGGCTTCAACGTGCGGGCCGATGCTTCGGCGCGCAAGCTGGTCGAGTCCGAAGGCGTGGATCTGCGCTACTACAGCGTGATCTACGATGTCATCGACGATGTCAAAGCCGCCATCAACGGCTTGCTGTCGCCGGAGATACGCGAATCGATCATCGGCATCGCGCAGGTCCGCGACGCGTTCCGCTCTTCGTCCATGGGTACCATTGCAGGCTGTCTGGTGACCGAGGGCGTGGTGCGCAAGAGCAGTCCGATTCGAGTGCTGCGTGACAGCGTGGTGATCTACGAAGGTCAGCTCGAATCGCTGCGCCGCTTCAAGGACGATGTCAGCGAAGTGCGCTCCGGTACCGAATGCGGCATCGGCGTGAAGAACTACAACGACGTCAAAGCAGGCGATCAGATCGAAGTGTTCGAACGTACCGTCGTCGCCCGCACGATCTGAGTGCGCGCCGTGGCCGCCCGTGATTTCAGTCGCACCGACCGCGCGGTTTCCACCGTGCGCAAGGCGCTGGCCGAACCGATCAATGCCCTGGCCCGGGCGCGGGGCGTGGCGCTGGCAACCATCACTGAAGTGGAGGTGTCGAAGGATCTGCGTTACGGCACCGTGCATTTGAGCGTGTATGGTGACGAGGCGCAGCAGCAGGCCTTCCTGACGGCGGTGCGTGGTCAGGCCGTCGCCCTGCAGCGTGTACTCGGACAAACCCTGCGCACCCGCAATGTGCCGGTCTTGAGTTTCGCACTCGACGATTCCATCGCACGCGGCGACCGCATTCAGCAGATGCTGCGTGGCGGCGAGCCGCCGCAAGGCGAGTAAGGTAGACATGGCGCAATCCCATTCCCGTCCACGCAAACGCCGAGGTCGCCCGGTCAACGGCATCCTGTTGCTGGACAAGCCCATCGGCATCAGCTCGAACGCCGCGCTACAGACCGCCAAGCGTCTGTTCGGGGCCGCCAAGGCGGGGCATACCGGGAATCTGGATGTCGAGGCCACCGGCCTCCTGCCCGTGTGTTTCGGCGAGGCAACCAAGGTCTGCCAGTTTCTGCTCGATGCCGACAAGCGCTATCTCTCGGAATTCACCTTGGGCCGTCGCACGACCACCGGCGACAGCGAAGGCGAGACCGTGTACGAACGGCCGACCGATGGTATCAGCCTTGCGCAGATAGAGGCCGCGATCGCGACTTTCCGCGGCCCCATCGAACAGCTGCCGCCCATGCACTCGGCCTTGAAGCACAAGGGCCAGCCGCTCTACAAGCTCGCCCATCAGGGGATAGAAGTGGAGCGCCAGAAGCGCACCGTGACCATCCATTCCTACGAGGTGCTGGCCTTCGACAACCCACGTCTGGAAGTGGCGGTGAGTTGCTCCAAGGGCACTTATGTGCGGACGCTGGCCGAGGATCTCGGCGAACTGCTGGGCTGCGGTGGCTACGTCTCGCGGCTGCGTCGCGACGGTGTCGGGCCCTACAACCTGGCCGATGCCTGGACGCTGGAGCGCCTCGAATGGCTGGCCCAGCGCGGCGAAGCCGAGCTCGATCGCAGCCTCCTGCCGATCGATGGCGCGCTGCAACTCATGCCGCGGGTGGATCTGGCGGCGGAAAGCAGCTTTTATCTGGAACGCGGCAACGCGGTGCTGGTGCCCAAGGCGCCGACCAGCGGATTGTTGCGTCTATACGACGATCTCGGTCGGTTTATCGGGGTTGGCGAGGTTTTGTCGGATGGGCGGGTGGCGCCCCGCAGGCTGTTTCGCCTGCCGGCCACCGAGGCGGCTGGCGAGTCTGCGCGCTCGAGCGCATAAACGCCTTGTGACTTTTGGCTGCGCGCGTTTAGAATACGCGGCCATTTCAATCAATTAGATGAACAGAGTAGCGGTGTAGGAGTTGGTAGATGTCTTTGTCGAATGAGCACAAGAGCGCGATCATCAGCGAGTATCAATTGTCGGGAACGGACACCGGATCGCCTGAAGTGCAGATAGCGCTGCTGTCAGCGCGTATCAACGATCTCTCCGAACATTTCAAAATTCATACGCACGACAACCACTCCCGCCAAGGGCTGCTGCGCATGGTCAACAGCCGACGCAAGATGCTCGACTATCTCAAGCGTAGCGATACCGAACGTTATCGCGGACTCATTGCTCGACTGGGGCTGCGTAAGTAAGTCCGGGTCGTCGCATCCGTCCTCGCGCTTCCAGTCTTCGAGCCGCTGCCAAATCAGCGGCTCTTCATTTTGTATGAGCAGGTAATAAAGTTTATGTCGGCAACAACGGTGTCCTTTCAATACGGTAGTCAAACCGTCACGCTGGAAACGGGTCGCATCGCGCGACAGGCCACGGGCGCAGTACTGGTCACGATGGGTGACACAGTCGTGCTTGCAACGGTGGTCGGATCCCGCGCCAGCGACCCGAGCCGTGATTTCTTTCCGCTGACGGTCGATTACCAGGAACGCACCTACGCGGCTGGCAAGATCCCGGGCGGTTTCTTCAAGCGCGAAGGGCGTCCGACCGAGAAGGAAACCCTGACCTCACGTTTGATCGATCGTCCCATCCGTCCCCTGTTCCCGAGCGGTTACAACAGCGAAGTCCAGATCATTGCGACCGTGATGTCTCTCGATCCGACGGTCGACCCGGACATCCCCGCCATGATCGGCGCGTCCGCCGCGCTCGCTGTTTCCGGACTGCCTTTCATGGGCCCGATCGGTGCCGCACGCGTCGGTTACAAGGATGGCCAGTACCTGCTCAACCCGAGCTTCAAGCAGCTCGATGATTCGCAACTCGACCTCGTGGTCGCCGGCACCTCGACCTCGGTGCTGATGGTTGAATCGGAAGCCAAGGTGCTGTCCGAGGAAGTGATGCTCGGCGCGGTCAACTTCGGCCACCGCCAGATGCAGGTCGCCATCGATGCCATCAAGGAACTGGCCGCCAAGGTCAATCCGACGCCGTGGCAGTGGACTGCAAGCAGCCACAATCAGGAACTCGTGAGCGCGGTGACCGAAACCTACCGTGGCGCGCTCGCCAGCGCATACAGCATCGTCGACAAGATGGAGCGTCGTGACCGCCTGTCGGCGCTCAAATCCGAAATCATCGGTGCGCTGCTGGGTGATGGCACGAAGTGGAATGACCGCCAGATCGCCGCAGTGGTCAGCGACCTCGAATACGATGTGGTGCGCGAGAGCGCGCTGGCGGGCAATCCCCGCATCGATGGCCGTACCAAGGACGACATCCGCGCGATCACCATCGAAGCCGGTGTCCTGCCGCGCACCCATGGTTCGGCGCTGTTCACCCGCGGTGAGACTCAGGCGATCGTGGTGATTGCCCTCGGTACCGAGCGCGATTCCCAGATTATCGATGCCATCGAAGGCGAGCGTCGCGAGCCCTTCATGCTGCATTACAACTTCCCGCCCTTCAGCGTCGGTGAGACCGGCCGCGTCGGTTCGCCGAAGCGTCGTGAAATCGGGCATGGTCGTCTGGCCAAGCGCGCCATTGTCGGCGTCATGCCCGATATGGGCAGCTTCCCTTATGTCATTCGCGTTGTGTCGGAGATCACCGAGTCCAACGGTTCGAGTTCCATGGCTTCAGTGTGCGGCACCAGCCTTGCACTGATGGACGCTGGCGTACCGCTCAAGGCACCGGTGGCCGGTATCGCGATGGGCCTCATCAAGGAAGGCGACCGTTTCGTGGTGTTGTCGGACATCCTCGGCGACGAAGATCACCTCGGCGACATGGATTTCAAGGTTGCTGGCACCAGTGGCGGTATCACCGCGCTGCAGATGGACATCAAGATTGATGGCATCACCAGCGAGATCATGGAAGTCGCATTGGCGCAAGCCAAGACCGGTCGACTGCACATCCTGGGCGAAATGAACAAGGTGCTGCCGAGTGCGCGCACCGAGATGTCGGATTACGCCCCGCGCATCATCACCATCAAGATTCCGCCGGACAAGATTCGTGACGTCATCGGCAAGGGTGGTTCGACCATCCGCCAGATCACCGAGCAGACCGGTGCCACCATCGACATTGATGACGACGGCACCGTCAGGATTGCCTCGGTCGACAATGCCGCCGGTCAGGCCGCCAAGGCCCGCGTGCTGGCCATTACGGCGGATGTTGAAGTCGGCGAGATCTATGAAGGCCGTGTGCAGAAGCTCATGGACTTCGGCGCATTCGTCAACATCCTGCCGGGCAAGGACGGTCTGGTGCACATTTCCCAGATCTCCAATGATCGCGTCGAGAACGTCAGCGACAAGCTGGCTGAAGGCGATGTGGTCAAGGTGCGCGTGCTCGAAGTCGACAAGCAGGGCCGTATCCGTCTCAGCATGAAGGCGGTCTGAGGTTTCAGGCTGTCAGCTTCGAAGGCGGCGCCCGCGCCGCCTTCGTCGTTTCTGCGCAAGCAGTCGGGCGGGGATGGACATGGATTGCCGGTGCTGAGAATCTGCTTGAGGTTGTGAGCACTAGCCAAGAACTTTCAACAGCTTGACGTCACCAGCTCAATAGATCACTCATCGGTCGCGGAGTCCTGGTGGGAGTTGGCGCTTCGGCTTCGACAGGGAAGCGCGCCTTTCCAGCGCGGCAGTCGTCGCGACGGAGACCGGCGCCCGCCGGCGAAGCAGCGCCCGGCATGAGGCCGGACGGGTCGATGAAGACCGCGCCGCTCGCGTGATGGCGAAGAGATATGTCTTTCTTCGCGGTCGCTTTTTCTCTTAGAATGCGCGCCCAGCCTTAAGGCACCGCCAGGGCGTGTCAGGTTAATGCCGGTGCCTTTGAGATGCACCGAAGTCAGAGGATTTATTTAAAGATGGTTACGATTCGCTTATCTCGTGGTGGCGCCAAGAAGCGGCCCTTCTATCACATCATCGTCGCTGACGGTCGCAACAAGCGCGACGGTCGCCACATCGAGCGTGTGGGCTTCTTCAACCCGTTGGCGACGCCCAATGAGGAAGGCTTCCGAATCAACCGCGAGCGTTACGATTACTGGCTCTCGGTCGGCGCACAGCCTTCTGATCGCGTGACCGCGCTGGTCAAGAGCCACCCCGTCGCGGCGTAAGCCGCGTCTGGCGTGTTGCGAGCTGGCCGCGTTCTTGGGAGCGCGGGCCGCGAGCCACGTTCAGTTTCGACACCGCCCCCGCGCTCGACGTTTTGACTGATTTCATCCTCGTTGGCCGCATCAACGGCCTGTTCGGTACGCGTGGCTGGGTCAAGGTCTTCTCCCATACCCGACCGCGCGACAATCTACTCAAGTATTCGCCCTGGTATCTCATGACCGATGGCGAGTGGCGCGCCCATGAAGTGCTCGAAGCACGACACCATCACGGCGGCGTGATTGCGCATCTGGCCGGCATCGACGATCGCGATCAGGCGGCAAGCCTGGTGCGGCGCGATGTGGCCGTCACCCGCGCACAGCTCGGGCCGGCGGCGAGTGGCGATTACTACTGGGCGGATCTGGTGGGTCTTACCGTCATCAACCAGGAGGGGGAGACGCTAGGCAAAGTCACCGGCCTCATGGAGACCGGCTCCCACGACGTGATGCGCATCGAAGGCACGCGCGAATACCTCATTCCCTATGTGCGCGATGTCTATGTATTGTCGGTCGACGTGCCCGGCGGCGAGATGCGGGTGGACTGGCATTCCGATGACTGAGCGGTGAACCGCTACACCGTCATCACGCTGTTCCCCGAACTGCTGCACGCGTTCCGCGACACCGGCATTGTTGGCCGTTGCCAGAGCCGCGGTCTGGTGGCCATAGAAACCATCAACCCCCGCACCTACACCAGCGATCGCCGCGCCACGGTGGACGACAGTCCCTATGGGGGCGGGCCAGGCATGGTGATGATGGCCGCCCCGCTGCGCGCCGCCATCGCTGCCGCCCGCGCCGCCACCCCGTCCAGCCTGGTCATATATATGTCGCCCCAAGGGCGGCGCTTTCAGCAGCGCGACGTTCCGCGTCTGGCCGCCTGTCCGCACCTGGTGATGGTGGCGGGGCGCTATGAGGGCATAGATGAACGCCTGCTGGCACGCGACATTGACGAGGAATGGTCGGTCGGCGATTTCGTGCTGAGCGGCGGCGAAGTGCCGGCCATGCTCATGATTGACGCCATCGTGCGGACCCTGCCCGATGCGCTCGGTGACGAAAGGTCGGCGCAGGAGGATTCATTCAGCGACGGACTGCTGGACCATCCCCATTACACCCGACCGGAGGTCCTGGACGGGGTCGCGGTGCCGCCGGTGCTGCTCAGCGGACACCATGCCGACATCACCGCCTGGCGCCGCCAGCAGCGTATCGGCCGCACCTGGGACCGTCGTCCCGACCTGCTGCCGGCTGCTGGCCTCAGTGCCGCGGACCGGCTCCTGCTCGACGCCTATCGCCGCGCCCGGCAGGAATCTTCAGAGGATTGAAGATTTTAGGGTGAAAATCGCCAGAGACTTGCTGTAGAATCGCGCGCTCGCATCATCCCTCAGAGAATAACGTCATGGCGAATATCATCGAGCAGCTCGAATCCGAACAAATGCAACGCAAAGTGCCAAGCTTCGCCCCTGGCGATACGGTGGTGGTACAGGTCAAGGTCAAGGAAGGCAATCGCGAGCGTCTGCAGGCCTTTGAGGGTGTGGTGATCGCCAAGCGCAATCGCGGTCTGAACTCGGCCTTCACGGTGCGTAAGATTTCCCATGGCGAAGGTGTGGAGCGCGTGTTCCAGACCTACAGCCCGATAATCTCCGAGATAGAAGTGAAGCGCCGCGGCGATGTGCGCCGCGCCAAGCTGTATTACATGCGCGACCTGCGCGGCAAGGCGGCACGCATCAAGGAAAAGATCACCGCCCGCGCCGACTGAGCGCCGCCGGTATCGAGGTGCGCGGTTCAACCGACCGTCGCACCTTTCCCTTCGCCGAATCGTTTCGCCAGATAGGCAATGATGTCGGCCGATTCATACATCCACTTTCCATTCTCACCGAGTCCGATGCGCAGACAGGGCACGGTCGTGCTTCCGCCGCATTGTTCCAGATCCCGCCGGTGCTTCGCCTCGCGCATCACGTCACGCAATTCGATCTTGAGATTGAGTCGCGATATGGCTTTGCGCACCCGCGCGCAATACATGCATGAATCGTAGTGATAAAGCGCGAGGTCGGCCGTTTCCATGTCGATTTTCTGCTGCTCTTCGGCGCTGCGTTCTACGGCGGTGACATCGGTGCGGTTGGAACTGAACCAGGAATCCATGGCGGCGAAGACCTCTCTGCGTGGCGACGAATAGGTGTTCAGGCGGCGCCGTTTTCGCGGCGGCGCGATGGCAGGCCCGGGCGCCGCTCTGCTAAGGTGCGCTCCGTGGCATGGCATAGAGTAAACGATTGAGCGCGCGCTTGAAGAGCGGTGAACCGCTGTCGCGCTTTCTCGATCACCTGTGGATCGAGTATGGCCTGAGCCCCCATTCGCTGGCTGCTTATCGCGGCGATCTGACCACCCTGTCGCGCTTTCTCGCGCTCCGCGATCTGACCCTCGATGCGGCCAGCGAGGCTGATCTCTTCGACTTTCTCGGTCAGGCCGACCGGCTGACCGCCCGCACCAAGGCGCGACGCCTGTCGAGCATGCGCCGCTATTACCAGTATCAACTGCGTGAAGGCGTGTTGGCTGCCGACCCTACGGTGCGCTTGAGCGCGCCGCGCCTCGGACGCTCGCTGCCCAAGACACTCAGCGAAGCGGATGTCGAGGCCTTGCTGAACGCCCCCGATGTCGACACCGAACTCGGGTTGCGAGATCGCGCCATGCTGGAGGTTTTATATGCAACGGGACTGCGGGTCAGCGAACTGGTCACCCTCGAGGTGGGTCAGGTGAACACCCGACAGGGCGTTGTGCGAGTGACGGGCAAGGGCGCGAAAGAGCGACTGGTGCCGCTCGGCGAAGAGGCGCTCGACTGGTTGCATCGCTATGTCAGCGAAGCGCGCGGCGCCTTGTGCCGCGGTCGCGCCAACAACGCGCTGTTTCCCACGCAGCGCGGCGCCGCCATGACCCGTCAGGCATTCTGGTATCTGATCAAGCGTCATGCCCTGAAGGCCGGCATCCGGGCCGCGCTATCGCCCCATACGCTGCGTCATGCCTTCGCCACCCATCTGCTCAATCACGGCGCGGACTTGCGCGTCGTCCAGATGCTGCTCGGACACAGCGACATCTCGACCACCCAAATCTATACCTATGTCGCGGCGGAACGCCTCAAAGCCATCCACGCACAGCATCACCCGCGCGGCTGAACGAACTCAACGCTCGGGGGCGGGTACCACGCTCAAGACCTCTTCGAGCGTGCTCAGACCCTCGGCAATCTTGATCGCGCCGGCCAGCCGCAGCGGTCGCATACCGGCCTTGAGCGCGGCCTGACGCAATTGCATGGTCTGCATGTCGGGCTTGATCAACGTGCTCAGGGCTTCGTTGAGGCGCATGATTTCGTAGATGCCGGCGCGTCCGCGGTAGCCGGTATGGCGGCATTCATCGCAGCCCAGCGGACCCATGACGGTGGCGGGCACAGCGATACGATGGGGAGCCACCAGGGCGTGCCAGGCGTCGGGCAGGACACTCCCCGGCCGCTTGCATAGCGGGCAAAGGGTTCGAATCAGGCGTTGCGCGACCACGCCCAGCAGCGTGGCACTGATCAGGAAGGGCTGCACACCGATGTCCATCAGGCGCGTGACCGCCGAGGGCGCGTCATTGGTATGCAAGGTCGAGAGCACGAGATGGCCGGTCAGCGCGGCCTGGATCGCGACGTCGGCGGTTTCGCGATCACGAACCTCGCCGACCATGATGATGTCCGGGTCCTGGCGGAGCAGGGTGCGCACGCCCGATGCAAAATCGATGTCGAGCGCCGACTGCACCTGCATCTGATTGAATTGCGGCTCGACCATTTCGATCGGGTCTTCAATGGTGCAGACATTGATCTCGGGACGCGCGAGGCGCTTCAAGGCGGAATAGAGCGTGGTGGTCTTGCCCGAGCCGGTCGGGCCGGTGACCAGCATTACGCCGTGGGGCTGACCAACGATGTCATTCCACAGGCCGAGATCGTGGGGCGTGAAGCCGAGTTGCTCAAAGGGCTGCGCGAGCTTCTCCGGATCGAAGATACGCATCACCAGTTTTTCACCGAAGGTGGTCGGCATGGTCGATAAACGCAGTTCGACCTCCTGACCATTGGGCACCTTGGTTCGCACACGGCCATCCTGCGGCCGGCGCTTGTCAGCGACGTCCATGCGGCCCAGGGATTTGACACGGCTTATGATGGCGCTGACCACCGCCGTCGGCAGTTGATGGATGAGATGCAGCACGCCGTCGATGCGAAAGCGGATATTGCTCTGCTCGCGGCGCGGTTCGATGTGGATGTCACTGGCGCGCTGCTCAAAGGCGTACTGCAGCAGCCAGTCGACCAGATGCACGATATGGCGATCGTTGGCATCGGGTTCACCCACCGCGCCGAGTTCGGTCAACTGCTCGAAATTATTGACCAGACTGCGCGCCGTGAGACTGCTCTTGCTGGTCGCGCCCGAGATCGAGCGGCTGACACCGTAGAACTCGCGCAGATAACGTTCGATGTCGCGAGGATTGCTGAGTACGCGCGTGACCTTGCGTTTCAGCACCCGCGCGATCTCGGCTTCCCACTCATTGGCGAAGGGTTCGCCGGTGGCTATGGTCACTTCCTGTTCGTTGACCAGTACCGGCAGGAACTGGAAGCGCGTGGCGTAGGCCTGCGAGACCAGGGCGGTGACGGCCTCGACGTTAATCTTGAGGGGGTCGATGCGGAAATAATCCATGTGGCAGGCGGTCGCCACGAGGCGCGTGATGTTCTCCAGCGTCAGCGGTTCGCGATTGCTGCCCGTGGCGCGCAGGCCGAGGTCGGCAAGTTGAATGAACGGATGGCGGTCATCGTCGAGGTTGACGGATTTCTTGACCTGTTGCGCCTGGGCGACGGTCAAGGCGCCCTGCTCCTGCAACAGGCGGATGGTCATATCCAAGGTGATGGCACTGCGCGTGCCAGTCGGTTCGAGACGTGTCGCCATGGAAATTCGTATAGCGGGGGCGGGCGGGCCGAGCGCGCGGCTCAGCCCATGCCGTTGACCGTCGCGATGCGCTCCGTCGCATGCTCGAGCCGCTCGATGAGAGCGGTCAGGAAACGGCGTTGGAACTTGAGCTGGCAATTGATCGAAGTGCGATCGATGACCACATCGCGCAATTTCATGACCGTGATATCGGTGACGGCGACGATGCTGGCGGTACGCGGTCGACGCGAGACCAGGCCCATCTCGCCAAAGCAGTCGCCGGGATACAGGCGCACGATCTCCCGCCCGCTCTTGCGCACCACCACTTCGCCGCTGACCAGCACATAGAAGGCGGTCTCGGCCTGGCCTTCCTGCATGATCTCGTTGTCCTGACTCAGTCGCACCCATTCCGCGGCGTTGATCAATTCCCACAGATCGCTGTCATGAAAGTCGCGGAAGAAATGCAGATTCTCTATCTGGTGATATTTCTCCTGCTGGGTCAGGCGGAAAGCCGGCTGTTTGAGAAAATCGAATACCAGTGCGATGTCGCCGGCCATGTCGAGGCCGGACTTGTAACGATTACGCGCGCGCTTGGACAGCGCCTTGTCGATGATGCGCTGGAAGATCTGCGGCACATCGCCACGCAGCTCGCGCAGAGGCAGCGGCGTGGTGTTCTGAATGCGGTATTCGATGGCGTCGATATTCTCGCCATGGAAAGGATGTTTGCCGGTCAGCAATTCATAGGCCACGACGCCGAGCGAGAACAGGTCGCTCTGGGACACCGGTGCCTCGCGCCGGACTTGCTCGGGAGACATGTACAGGGGCGAGCCGGCGTGTTGTGGCGAACCGTGGCTGTGCATGCCTGGTGAAATCGCGACGCCGAAATCGGTAATCTTGGCCTCGCGGTCCTCGGTCAAAAGGATATTGCGCGGTTTGATGTCGCGATGCACGACGCCTTTTTTGTGCGCGTAGTCGAGCGCCATCGCGCATTGGTAGAGCAGCGCCGTCACCGTGCCGAGAGGCAGCAGTTCGTTGATCCCCGTGTAGCTGTCGAGGGTATCGCCACCGTGCACATACTCCATGACGATGTAGTAGTGGGAGCGATCGACACCGGCATCATAGATGGCGGTGATGTTGGGATGCTTCAACAGGCCGGCAGTCTGCGCTTCGTTGAAGAACAGCTGCTTGTAGAATTCGCTCACCTCGCCATCACCGGACTGCTCCGGGCGCGCCACCTTGATGGCCACCGGTCGGTCGATGAATGGGTCATGCCCCATGTAAACAGTGGCCATGTTGCCCGCACCAATCTTTTTAAGGATTTGGTACTTGCCGAGCGAGGAACCCTCCAGGTTTTCGGTATCGGTGACGCTCATTTCAAGTGCTTTTGTCGGGCTGGGCACCGGTTGGGGCGCGGCCGCGCAAATCCCGCGCGGCGCTTGTCCTTTGGCCGATTATAGTATGGCTTGGTGTGCTCGCGGGAACTCATCGCGGCGACCAGGTCTCGAAGCCGGCACATCGAATTGGTAAGGGGCCTCACGGCTCTCTACAATTCCCGGCTTGAAGAATCGAGGACGAAAGATGAAACGTACGATGGCAATCATGCTGCTCGGCCTGCTGG
>Ga0208492_1001048_pt1 | contig 19517 bp, 17 predicted proteins | sample Subbioar_CSW14AB_FD_184820 | JGI IMG/M metagenome (GOLD analysis project Ga0208492, IMG submission 184820) | Serpentinite rock and fluid subsurface biosphere microbial communities from McLaughlin Reserve, California, USA - CR12Mar_CSW14AB (SPAdes) | ecosystem: Environmental > Terrestrial > Deep... | reverse complement strand
CACACTTCTTTCAGGCTTTGATCTACCTCTGGACTGAAAACAACGCGACGATACTTGGCGGGGCAAACGAAATGATACAATAGTACCGAAACATTATGGCCCTTATGAATATACTCGCTCACATGGCAAAGCTATAACTTTTTAGAGCCGAAGCAGAGCTTCGGGGAACTAACCCCAAGAGATTAGAATGTTAAGAAAAGTAAACAAGTAGTTCCTGAATGATTATGCAGGCAAAACTTCATATCACCCAAAATACTTTAGGAGTGAATAAAAAAAGGACCCATCGGGTGGATGGGTCCTTTTAATTTATATAAAGTTAAACTGTTATTCTTTTATAAAACGTACTATACTGGTTCCATTTTCTGTTTTAATATTTAAAATATATAAACCTGAAGCTAATTGCTCAACAGAGAAGGTGTTTGATTTTTCTGTTTGTACTAAAGCACCTAAGCTATTGTATATAGAAATGGTTTGGGTTTCTTGGTTTGTTTTTACAGTTAAGTTTGTTGAACTTGGGTTAGGAAAAACGATTACGTCTTGACCTGTATTTTGTGCTTGATTAATGTCAGTGCATAAACTAACGTTTTGTGTAATTACTGTTTTATTTGTACAGCCATTTAAACCTGTGCCAGTAACAGTGTAATTGGTAGTTACCGTTGGCGAAACAGAAATACTATTTCCGGTTGCGTTTGTATTCCAAGTATAAGAAGTGGAAGTGCCATTGGCGGTTAAGGTTTCAGTTTGTCCAACGCATGTTAGTGTATTAGTTGTAGAGGCACCTATAGTTGGCAGTGAATTTACTGTTACATTAGCTATCGCTGTATTACTGCAAGAAGTAGTACTGTTTATATTAGTAATTGTATAACCTGCACTTGCTGTTGGGGTAAATGCAGCAGCGTTTGTAATTGCGGGCAACCATGTGAATGATGTGGCGCTTGTACTTGTTAACGAAATTGTATTACCAGAACATGTGGATAATGAAGTTGCACTGTAGCCAGGCATTGCTATTGCTGTCGTAAAGTCAGATACAACACCGCCAGGGGCAACCCAATTTGAAGTAGTTCCGGTTAGTGTCAGGCCCACTAAAGTACCCGTTAAGGCGCTGGATGCGGCATCAGTTAAGGTAGTAACGGCACTGTTATTCCCATTAGCAATTCCTTGATTAAAGTGATAATTTACCAATAATCCCGGAGCATTAGTTGGAATTTCGCAATTCTTATACGTATTAATTTGACACCGTGTTCTGGCAACGTTCCAAATTCTTACCTCATCAATCATTCCATTGAAATGTTCACTAGTTAGAGGAGCAGAACCTATGTAAACATTTGTATTACTATTCGTTTGCATGGTAGTCATGGCAGGAGCGGTAGAAGCAGTTTGTACACCATTAACATAAATGGTAGCAATGGTGCCATTCCAAACACAGGCAAGATGTGTCCAAACATTTAATGTAGAAGTATTTAGACTAACAGTAGGATAAATAGCTCCATTGCCGACCCAAAAGACATGGTGACCATTCTCCCTTCTTAATAGAAAAGATAAACCTGCAGTATTATTTGTATTATAATTACCTAATATAGGACCGTGACCCCCAGAATTGGTTGTTGTATTAACCCATGCTTCAATAGTAATACTATTGCCACCGTTAAGTGAGCTTGTAAGTGCTGAACCCAGGTCCACCAAATCACCAGCTCCATCAAATTTGATCGCAGCGCCGGCTTGAGAGAAAGTTTTTAGACTTCCAAACATTAAAAGGATAAGAAAACATTTAATGGTATTCTTAAATATAATTTTTTGTTTTGTAAATTGTTTTTTCATTTTTCTATAATTTATTTTCAAATTAAAATATAAAAAATTGCACTTTTAAAAAAAGTTCAGCAACTGCCAGTTTGGTTTAGGAATGGACATTTTTAAGAGGAAATAACTTCTTCAAACTCTGCTTTTTTGTATTTAGAAAGTTTGGCTTTTAAAAGCCGGATATTTGCAGTCAGCAGAAGCGGCTCGTACTTTTAATCCTAATAGATATGACCCGTCAGCTTGCGCCCTGGCTACTCTATGGTTACTACCCATATATCCCGTACATATTCCGTCTTTCAACCAAAAACTTTCAATCCGAAACTTCAACGCAAAACCCGAAACCCGAAATAAGAAACCCGAAATAAAGAACCCCCACAGTCTCTTATAACACATTCCCTCGCGCTACAACGTATTACACTGGTTCGTTTATGCGCTTCACTCAAAGGCTTGTTTTTTTAGCGTATTTGATAAAAAAAGGCACGTTATTAGCAGGCCCCTTAACGCGTTTAAATGACATCACACATGCAGAGTACTTGGTTGTTAAGCCGGAGAATAATCTTCATTGTTCTTTTTATTTCGGGTCTCGCAGCTCGGTCACAAAGCAAAAAAGATTCCCTCTGGGCAGTATGGAAGAATACTCAAAACGCTGATTCGTCAAGATTAATAGCCATCGGTCATTTATGCTCGAATTATTACTGGTACTCCGATCCCGACAGCGCTATTATCCTGGCCGACCTGGAATATAACCTGGCTCATAAGAAAAATCTTAAAAATTTTATGGGTGTGTCGCTTTTAAAAAAGTCGGGAGGATATTCCTACAAAGGCGATCATCACAATAGCCTTTATTATTCGCAGCAGGGTTTAAAAATATTCAGGGAAATAAAACACGCAGCCGGTGTTGCGAACAGTCTGAATAACATTGGTCAGGATCATGTTTACCTGGGTAATTATGCGGAAGCGGTGCATTGTTTTTATGAAAGCCTGGGCTACTTTACAAAAATGGGAGATAAAAAGGCGCAGGCACAGGCCTATTCAAATATCGGCGACGCTTACCGGATCTCCGGGAACCTGGATTCCGCCATCCGCTTAAATAAATATGCCTTGTCCTTATGCGAGGAAATCGGGAGCAAGGCTTACATAGCATTTATAGCGGCCGATCTTTCTGCATTATATATGGACCTTAAACAAACAGATGAAGCTTCCGGATATTGTAAAAAAGCCGCAGCGCTGTGTGTGGAGTTGGGCAACAAATTCGGTGAGGCCCAGTCGTTGCACAACATGGGCAAGATATTTTTTATGACATCCGACTACGGGCAGGCTACTGTCTGCCTGGAGAAATCGCTGGCCCTCTGCAAGTCTATTAAAGATGCACGGGGAACAGCCGCCTGTTATCTCGTCTTGAGCGAGCTTAACAACAAGCGGGGAAAAACCATGAAGGCCATTTCGTATGCAAGACAGGGACTAGCAGCCATTAATTACCGCCATGTTCCCGAACTGACCTTTGAGCTGGCTTCACTGCTTTCTGCACTGGAGGAAAAAAACGGGAATTACCGCCAGGCTTTTGAGATGCACAAGCTTGCGATGCGGGAGCGTGACAGTACAAATAGAATCAGCGTGAAAAATGCGATTTACCAGGAGGATCTGAAGCATGATTTTGAAAGAAAAGAACTGCTGGCAAAAACCGGACTCGAGAAAAAACTCAACAGTATAAACGCCGAAGCGGAGCGGAAAGTGTTTCGGAATAACATCGTGCTGACTATTGCTATTCTCGTATTAATCATTTTTCTGCTCAGCGGTTTGTTTGCGTATAATTATTTCAGGCAAAAAAATACAATTGCCACGCAAAAAAATAACATATTAAAACAACAGTTGCTGGTTTCGCAGATGAGCCCGCATTTTATTTTTAATTCGTTGAACGCTGTTCAGAATTTTATATTTAAGCAGGATAGCCATAATGCCGGGATTTATCTGAAACAATTTTCGGAATTGATCCGGATGATCCTTAATTATTCAACAAAAGAACTGATCTTACTGGAGGAAGAATTTAATTTTTTGAAAACGTACCTCGAGCTTCAGAAGCTTCGCTTCCACAGCAAATTAAATTATGAATTAACGATCGATCCCAATCTGGACATGGAAACGGTTCTTTTACCGCCCATGCTGGCGCAGCCCTTCGTCGAAAATGCCATTGAACATGGGATTTTTTATAAGAACGGAGAAGGGTTTTTATCCATTAAAATTTCACTTGAAAAAAACACCCTGATCTATGAAATTGAAGACAACGGCATTGGCTTAGAACAGTCTCTGAAAATAAAAAAGGAAATTAAAGCCCGGCACAAATCCCTGGCCATAAACATCACAAAAGAACGCATAGAAGCCATGAACAAACAAAACCCGAATGACTTTGGCATTGAGATTAAGGACAAGGGACTTTTGCAGAAAGAATCTTCAGGAGTATATGTAAAATTTGCAACACCTTACCTCACACTGTAATTTATAAAATAGTCATGTTCCCGAAAGGTAGCGCAAATGAATTTAACATGGCTATACCATCCCGAAGCCAGTTCGGGACAAGTAATGCCAATAATAAAACAATAAGAATAACATATGAAATAGTCATGTTTCCGAAACGTGCATACAAATGAAGTTAACATGGCTATACCATATGATAATTAAAAACAATAAATAACTACATATGAAAGCTATCATCATTGACGACGAAAAAAATTGCTTGGAATTAACTTTAAATCTTTTGCAGCAGTATTGCCCGCAGGTTCAGGTTATTTCTGTGGCCACATCGGTAGAAGAGGGGTACGCGGCTATTACAAAAGTTAAGCCCGAACTTGTTTTCCTGGATGTGCAAATGCAGGATGGCACAGGCTTTGACTTGTTGAATTGTTTTGTTTCGGTAGATTTTAAAATTATTTTCACAACCGCCCATCATGAATTCGCGCTCGACGCTTTTAAACGCAGCGCTATTGATTATTTGCTTAAGCCACTTTCTCCGCCCGATATTATACAGGCAGTGAGCAAAGCGGAAAAATTCCTGTTAGCGGACGATTGGAACACTCAAATAAAGACCCTTCTTGGAAATGTATCACAACCTCTCCGGCAACGGCAAAAAATAGTTCTGAAGACGTTCGAACGGATCTATTCGCTGCATTTGCACGAGATTATCCGCTTACATTCGGAAGGCAGCTATACCGAGGTTTATTTGAAAGACGGTAAAAAGATCGTAGTGTCGCGCCTGTTAAAAGAATTTGATGAATTGCTTAGCAAGGATGGGTTTATAAGAGTACATCAGTCGCATTTAATTAACGAAGATTTTATCTTTTGTTTTGAGAAGTCTGAAAACAGCATCACAATGAAAGATAATTCCGTAGTTCCGGTTTCTGTTAGAAAAAAAGAGCAGCTTTTAAGTTTACTTAATTCCATTTGATTACGCTTATAAATTTAAGTGTTGCGCATTTCAGGTAATTCACTCCGGATATAAATCTTACAGGCATTTTCTGCTTTCCAGCATCACTTTTGTAAGTGAAAGCGGTATTGGCGCAACATAAGGTTGAGCCTACTATTCTAAAAAAAAATATCATGAAAAAAAAATTAACTTTTCTAGCGAGTGCTTTCCTCACTGTTACCAGCTTTGCACAAACGGGTAATCCTGCGCCGTATTGCGTGTCTCAATTCGATAACAATTACAACATGGTGCAAAGTGTTGGAATAAACGGCACTAATTTTAATGTGGGTCCGGTTGGTTCCTGGGGCGCTCAGAATTCTTACACCTTTTTTAATAACGCAGTGTTTCCAAGCCTTTCCTTAAATGGCACAGCTACCGTGGCAATCAGCTTCTACAGTGTTACCGATTGGGAGCCACGCTATTTTGGAGTCTGGATTGACTATGACAGCAATAATACATTTGATCCAGGTGAATTGATCATGAACAATGCGAATACCACTTTCACAGATCTGCCAACAGGCGGAGCGACTCCGGGAACGGCAAGCCTGGTAATTACGGTACCCGGCACTGCGTTGCCGGGGGTTAAGCGCATGCGCCTGGTACGAAGCGAAAATCCTGTTGGTAGCCCCTATGCACCTTATTCTTCAACAGTCCAGGCGCTTGCGTGCAATCCGGTAGCAGCTAATTCCGCGTATGGTTGCACCTATGATTTTACGCTAAGCATACTCGGAGGCGCACCGGTAGCCAACTTCACGGTATCTCCGGCCAACATTTGTGCTGGCAAAACAGTAACCCTTACTGACCTTTCAACAAATAGTCCCGCTACATGGACCTGGAGTGCTGTGGGGGCGTCAAATACGTTAGTTACAACGCAGAATCCTTCTTTGGTATATGTAGCACCAGGTACTTACACAATTGGTTTGATGGCAGGTAATAATGCGGGTGTGTCGGCACTGGTAACGAAAACAATTATCGTGCAGGCAAGTCCGCAGCTAACTGTATCGCCCTCCAATATTACCATTTGCGCTAAGAAAAGTGCCACGCTTACGGTGAATGGCGCTTCGACCTACAGCTGGAATACAGGAACCGGTGGAACAGTGATAGTAGTATCGCCCACTGTCACCACCGTTTACACCGTTACAGGAACCGCCTCAAACGGATGTTCCTCTGCACTTTCAAAAACGCTGACTGTAGTATCCTGTGTAGGCCTTAACGAATTAACGGGCAATTGGAATGAACAGGCTGCCGTGTTCCCGAATCCTTTTAACGGACAACTGAATTTTAATGCCTTTTATGGAAAAGTAAACATGTATAATGAGCTGGGACAGGTCGTGTTTGAGTTTGAGGGAGACACATTAGAAACGGTGGACACTTCGCATTTGCCGTCGGGAATATATATTATTAAAATGACGAATGAATTGGGTAATCAGAAAAGCTTTAGAGTCATAAAAACTAACTAAGCTGTCTAAAGCATCTGATGGAAGAGGAGTCGTGAGGCTCCTTTTTTTATGATCCTTTTCCATATTAAGAATAACGAAGTGCTTACTTAAAATATTCAACATGAATATTCGATATTGGTCATGTAAGAGATCGATCTATACTAAATAAAATTGAGAAAATAAACCTCAGTGCAAATCAAAAGAGCGTGTGTAATCCCTGTTGGTGGGAGATGAATGACACGAAACGCAGCCTTCTCCTTTATTCGAAACATCAAACCGAATTTTACCATCGGGTTCGAATTCAGCCCACAACCAGCCTTTTGATGAGAATTTAGATTTGGGATCCTTTTTCATGACTGCGTAAAGCGCCAGTGTATTTCCGGAATAAACTTCTTTTACGATCAGGGATCCATTATTAAAGGAGCTACCAATTGGAAGTTTACCTGAAGCGTCAAATTTAGAAGACGCGGTAGCATTAAATTTTAATTTAAAATTACCATGAGGGCTTCCACTTGCTGGGGCATAAATTGTATCTTTCCCTTTATAAAATGAGAGTTCAGACCCTTTAGTTTCTTCATACAGCGAAGTATTTGTCTTTTTCTTTTTGCATGATACATCAACAAAGGCCACTGTTACAATGATCAGGCTGATTAAACCATACGTTGTTTTCATTCTTTTGATTTTTTTATACTATGTACGTTCTTAATGCTCGAAGCAGCAAATTTAATGCCATTAAAAACCTGGTGCCTGCTTAAATACCGCTAAAAAAAGCAGAGAAAGTAGTTTATTCTTATTATTCTTTTTTCCGTCCATAAAGCTTTCTACTACTATAAAGTGAAAAGCGGCGCCCAAATGAATGAGAAACCGCTTTTCTGCTTTATGGTTATGTAGAGAATTATCGAACAAAAAGGCCGCTGATTCTCCAACGGGAACGAAGTTGAATACTTATTAAGGATTATTAAGAGTATTATAACAAACGACGAATAAAATAGCTGTCATTGACGGCTATACATTTTCAATAATGCGTCGAAATGGGCAAAATCCGACTTTCTGATTAGAAGTGTTTTTCCTTTCGATAAATTCTTTATCTGCTGTAAGTTAATACATATAAAAAGCCAGCGAAGAAAAGGGGATTTTCCCGGATTTTTCGGTTATCACACCTACTATGGGCTTTCAATTGTGGATTCATGATCAAATTACTTCTGGTCCAGAAGTAAAGCACCCAATTTTACCAAAAACTCCAACAACGTACTATAGTCCTATAACAACAATATTTAAAGCAGGTAGAGCTCAACGAATGAGAATTCATTTCTTTTGTAAACCTGGCACTGGAACGATTTTCGTATCGGAATTTACAGTCCATGAGATTGTAGATCCTTCGTTGGATATCTCAAAGCTTTAAGCGAAGATTCCAGGGCAAAAATTTAGTGCGTTTGTTACGTTCTAATTGCTTTGCATCTTATTTAATGGATAAGTGCGTCTCCAATAAGAATCAACATCTGCCAGAATTTGCGTGAATGTATTATTTTCAATATGCTTTAAAAGCTTTTCTAAAAATACATCCGCATTTATTTTAAAATGTTTTTCCAAATTGTTAAGCTGAATAGATTCCTCAAAATCTGATAAAAGCTCTAAATCCCAACAGGGTTGTTTATTCTTGTCCTTCTTCGACCAGTGCAGGTGAGGAAACCATTCATTTTCGATAATAGCTGATCCATTAAGGATGGAACAGACAGTAAGGAATTCTGCTTCAGTTAGATTGTTATTTTCCATTTTAAATCATTTCCATTTATACGGATCAAATTGAGAAAGGTGGCAAATTTTAACATATAATTTTTGGCGGAAAAAAATGAAGCAAAAAACTAAACGGAAATTATTTATCCCGCTAATTGTGATTTTGCACGAAAGTGGAAGTTCGGTTTAGGCGGCTGCAATATAAGGTAGAAATTAAGATCGATTTGAACTCTTTTATAATAAATAAAAATGGTAAAACATGTAACCCATATGTAACCCGATTTGGACGCATAAAATTTTAAGAAAGGCATAAAATTGCTAAATTTTGAGAAAATTTCTCAAAAAATACATATTTTTATTATTTATGCCTATATTTGAGAAAATTTCTCATAGAAAGGAAAATTATGTTATTAGAATTTAGTGTAGGCAATTACCTATCATTTAAAACGAAAAAAACTTTAAATCTTGAAGCTGCAAGTATTTCAGATTATCAGGGTACTAACACTGTAAAAACTGATCGAACTACTTTACTTAAGGGTGCTGTAATTTATGGCGCGAATGCAAGTGGTAAAAGTAACTTGATTAAAGCTATGAGTACTATGAGGCGTTTAGTCCTTTATTCTTTCAACCAAACATCAGCAAAAGGGTTGGATGTAACTCCATTTTTATTAAGCACAGAAACAGATAATAAACCTTCACATTTTGAAGTCTTGTGTCAAATTAATGGAGTAAGGTATCGTTATGGTTTTGAGGTGACAAATAAAACGGTAGCAGCGGAATGGTTATTTGAAGCCAAAAAGAATATCGAGAAACCTTTGTTCATCAGAGAAAATGATGGTATTGAAGTGAGAGATGGTTTTAAGGAAGGAAAGAACCTTGAGGGGAAAACAAGGGACAATGCATTATTCCTAACAGTAGTGGATCAATTCAATGGAAAAACTGCTAAAAATCTCATGAAATGGTTTAACGGATTTGTAACTATTTCAGGTTTAAGCCATGAACATTATGAAATGACAACATTTAAAATGTTTGACAAAAAGATTAAACACAACCCTTTAACTGATTTTTATAAAAAATTGGATCTGGGATTTGACGATGTTACCATTGAGAGAAAAAGTTTTGATCCTAAAGAACTTCCGAATGATCTTCCTGAAACAGTAATGAAAATGATGTTGAAGGATCTTGAAGGTGCTTTTAAGTTTGACATTCGGACGCTTCATAAAAAATATAATGAAAAAAATGAAGTTGTAAAAATGGTCGAGTTTGATATGCGTGAACAAGAGTCCGCAGGAACAAATAAAGTCTTTAATATTTCCGGGCCGATTTTTAATGTTCTAAATTCCGGCGGAGTGATTGTAGTTGATGAACTCGACTCAAGCTTACATCCATTATTAACCCTAGCTGTTACAAGGTTATTCAATTCAACAGAATATAATCCTAACAATGCCCAATTAGTATTTACGACACACGATACAAACTTATTTGAATACGGGAAATTCCGTAGGGATCAAATTTATTTTATTGAAAAAGATCAATACGGTTCTTCAGACCTATATTCCCTTGTAGAATATAAAGAAGAAAATGGAACGAAAATCCGAAAAGACAGATCTTTCGAAAGCGATTATATCGCAGGTAAGTACGGAGCTATTCCATACATAGGGAATCTTTCAAATGTGCTGAAAAAATGGCGAGAATAATTAAAGTTGATAATGCCATTTTAAAAAGGCGAGAAAGAAAGGAACAAAAACGTTTGGTAAACATAAGAGCCAAGCGCAGATATATTCTTATTGTTTGTGAAGGAGAGAAAACAGAACCAAACTACTTCAAGGCGCTAAAGGAAAATTTACCGAAGGGTGTTTTAGAAGTTTGCGAATTTAGAATTGTTGGTACAGGTCATAACACCAGCTCCCTGGTTAGAAAGGCTATGAACCTTAGAACAGAATGGGAAGAAGAAACCAGGAGAACTATTGATAAACTTTGGGTGGTTTTCGATAAGGATAGCTTTACTCCGGCATCTTTTAACGCTGCGGTTAATGCCTGTATCGCAAATAGGCCAGTGGTTGATTGTGCCTGGAGTAATGAGGCCTTTGAATTGTGGTATTTGTTGCACTTTCATTATTACAATACGGGTATAAGCAGAGCGGATTACCAGGAAATGATAGAAAACAATTTTAGAGATAAAGGATTAGCAGGCTATACTTATCAGAAAAATAGTATTGAAATGTATGCGTTACTTAAAGAGCATGGTGATCAAAAGGCTGCTATTCGTAATGCAAAAAGACTGGAACGAACGTATGCCGGAAGACAGGATTATGCAAATCATAATCCATGCACTTTGGTGCACAAATTAGTGGAGGAATTAGAGAATTTAAAAATAAAACAAGATGAATAGCACAATTTTACAACAGTACCTTTCCTTACAATTTATTCCTATTGATGACGAATCAGGAGTAGAAAAATTAAACAAGGCCATAGAGGTGCTTGTAAAAAAATTAAAAAAAGAAAAAAGCAGGATAGCACAGTTTACACTTGTTGCCTTAGATCCTAATATCTCACCGGATGATCCTATTTTGCAGGAAGTGCAAGCCATTGTGATTGAAAAATGGCCGGTATTTATAAATAAAGTTGGAGGGAATAATCTTGTTACATATAACAGAGCCGTTATTCTTCAAACGCTTTCGGAATTATGCTCAGACAGCATTGAGATTGCAGGCATTGTTTGGTTAACAGGAAGCAGCATTCTTAAACATTATAGCTTCGGGCGTGAGGAAGAAACACTTAAAACTTGGTTAAGCGAATTAGGTAATAAGTATGAAGAAGAAGCCAGGAAGATGTGGACAGTAACGGACTTTAAATTGAATTCTAAATTGCCAGAATTTAAAAACTCAGACTTACAGCTTAAATATAATACAGTCAATAAAGTTTCGTTGAAAGAAAAGTTATACGCGGCTGCTGGGCCCAATAAATTAAATGATAGTGGCCAGCAAGTTGGCACGGAAGGCAATAGATATTGGCCTCAGAATAATCCTGTCAACTGGGTTACTGACTTTGGAAATCTTGCCTCGGAAGGTATTGCCTCGTCTATTGATGCTATTTCGAAAGGTAATAGTAATGAAGTTGTCACATACCTTTCAAAATCTGACACCAAGATAAATGAATTTCTTAATCAACTAAAGCCTTACTTCGAAGGCTTAGGTAATTCTCTACTTAATAAAAGCAATTCATTAGACCTCAGAAGCCAGCTTCTATGGTTAAAAGAATCGCAGTTTTCAAATTCTTTAAATGCCAGCTACCGCGAAGCAGAAAGCGACCTTTTACCATTTTTTATTGCCAACGATGTATCGGAGATCATTCCTAAATTATACCCTGCAAGTGTAGATCACTTCGCTAAAGAAATTGCGAGGGTTAGTAAATCAAATGCGGATAGCACTACGTCCATTTTCGATGCTATTGAAGCAGGATCAAAGAACGCCCTTATAAAAAACATAGTTGCTTCTAACCAGGAATCAACAGGAAGAATACCCCTGTACACATTTATAGCAGGCTGTTTTTCGGGAAAACATAAAAAAGAGGAACTAACACAATATACTGGTATAAAGAACGAAACAACGATTCCTAAAACTGAATTATTAGTGTGGTTGCTTCACGATATGCAGGCGTTCAAATTATCAACATCCAAATAAGAACGCCATGTCAAAAGGAACTTGCTCCAACACTAAATGCTCTTTTTCTGAAACCGGGCATTGCTTTGCAAACGCTGATCCTGTTGCGAGCTGTGCTAACCTCACAGTGTCAGTCGTGTCAGAAAAGAAAGGAAAAAAATCATCCAATCAAAAAAACGAAACCATTTCATGGACCGGAGATTACCTTGTGCCCGAAGACCTAAATCTTATAAGCGCTTGTTCCAGTCCGCATATAATTGGCGTAGTTGGGCCTGCGAAGGCCGCTAAAACCTCATATTTAGGCATGTTATACACGCTTTTACTCAATGGCCGGTTTCCATCCACATTTCATTTCAGCAACTCGTATACACTTAACGCCTGGGAAAAATTATCTTTTGGTCTGAGATTTCACCAGGGCAAAGTTTTATTCCCGGAAGCAACCCCCAGCAATCCCGATTTTCATAGCATATACCATTTGGGATTAAAAAACGACACATCATTAAAAGATGTTTTATTTGCCGACGCGTCTGGTGAGGTTTTCGGGCAGTGGGCAATGAATGCCAACGACACCAATGCATCTAGTGTTAGATGGATTCATACAAATGCCAGCAGCTTCATTTTTTTTGTTGACAGCGTGGCGCTAATCAATCGGCGTGCCGAAGCCAAAGAAGAAATTTTGGATATCGCTAACCGGCTCAAACAAAATTTGGGTAAAAGACCGGTTGCCATTGTATGGTCAAAAGCAGACAGAATTTCAGAAATCCGGCCCAACATCAAATCATCGTTGCAAGAAGAACTAAAAAATATATTCGGTCCACAATCCACCGAAAATGAGGTAAGTAACTATACCTTTCAGGATCCCGATGAAAAATGCCACGAAAACAACCTGGCGGTTTTAAATTGGTTAATGGATCAAATGGGGGAAAGATCGAATACAACGATTGAACTGGAAATACCCACTGGTTCCAGGGACACTTTTTTAAACTACCGCAAATAATGGACGAGAAAAAATCAATACTAATAATTGGTAAGCCGGGCAGTGCTAAAACAACATTCCTTGCTCAATTTGTAACAATCGCCCGGAAATCAAAATCTTCTGTGAAGTTTTGGAAAACGCCGGAAAATATCCAGCCAATTGAAAATGCTATTAAAAAATTAAGAGCTGGCGAAGAAACGGGCAGTACACCCGCAGAAGACAATCTTATCATTACTTTACCTGTTACAATTAAAGGCAATAACATAGAGATGGTATGCCCCGACTACGGCGGTGAGCAAATAAATGAAATACTAAACCTGCGCGAGATCAATTCACATTGGTCCGGATTAATCACTAACAGTAATTCCTGGGTCCTGTTTATTCGGCCAAAAAAACTGGAAGATACCTTCGATCTTAGCAATAAATCGCATTCGGATAACACAGAAAATGAAGAAAAAGAAAAAGTAGTTCCGGAATTTATGGTGTCGGATCAATCCAGCATTATTGAGCTCATTCAAATAATGCTATCCATAAAAAAGGTAGGTTATCAAAAAACAATCAATTCCCCGAAACTAACAATTGCACTAACCTGCTGGGACGAAGTACAGGAGCAAATTACACCAGGTGATCTTTTAAAAAAAGACTTACCTCTTTTAAACCAGTTTTTGAAAAAAAATTGGGCCGAAGACGCTTTAAAAATAATGGGCGTTTCAGCCCAGGGTTTTAAGTTAAACACTCAGGAAAATAAAGACAAATATTTAGATGACGGCCCGGATAAATTCGCATATGTTGTTAAGGGTGATTCAATCGAACAAGTCAAAGATTTAACCCTGTTAATAGAGGAGGCGGTTTAAAAATGTCAATAGTCATTCATCAAGCCATATATGGAGATAAAAATGACGGGCATGCCTTACTTAAAACCACTTTGCCGGATGAAAAATTAGCGAACAAAATTTCTAATTCAACCGACTTAAGCGATAGAGGAAGTAATTGGACGCCAGCTGTGAGGGGTTTTTCTTTTGAGGATTTTTATTTGATCGTGAAAACCTATTCCGATACTTCTCAAGGGATGAGATTAGGCAGGGTTTTCTCTCACGTACTCATAATTCAAAAAGCAGACATTGAGAAAATTGATAATCTAAACACTCTTTTCAATTCATTCAGAAACGAGATAGACAAAAATATAGATTTTTCTCCCATAGTTTATCAGGCAGGTGAACCCAATACCAAAATACCGTATAATAGAGCTTTGAAAGCTGTTCATGGCTTGTTAAATGAACAATCTGTTGTTTGGATAGGGCAAGAACAATTTCCGGAAGCAGTAGCGGCAATATGGAAGAACTTATGGGACACAGCAAGATTTGATTTTCAATTTGGAATAAATTTTAATCCGTCAGCCGTTTTAGCATCCAAACAAAGTATGGTATGTACGCCGGAAACCTATAGATCAAAATGGCAAAATACACAGTTTTGCATTGTTGATGTAGAAGATACGCTGACCGCACCAACACCTGCGGAGCTTTATCTTCTAAATACAGAAACACAAACAACGTTTACTGAATTTCTAGATCAGTTAGGAACGCGACCAAAATCTTTAAAACAGTTATCATTACTCGAAAAAGGCCTTGAAACTTTTGCAAACCTTGAAAATATTACTGATTTCAATGAAATTTATAATCTATATAATATCATACGTTCCTACCTATCAACGGCGGGAGTAAAAAAAGATTTGCTAAAAAAGGTTTTAAAAAGAATAATACAGATAATTCCGGATCTAAATTCGCAATCGATAAACGCTTTACGAAAGTTAGAAATAACTAAAGAAATTGAGCCATTAAAACTGGAATTGGAAACTGCGATCGAAACATGGCTGGAAAATAATCTATTTAACGAAAGCTTTAATGAAAAAGAGGATGCCAGCAAATTAGTTCTTAATTCTATTTCGGAAGAATCTCACACCTGGTGGAATACTATCATGGTCCGGTCATTAAAAGATCACTTCGTTGTTTGGCAAAAACACTATGCTTCCACTTTATTAAAATGGTTAAATAAAGACCCCTCTGAGATATTAAAAGCCGTATCAAAATATTTTTCTTCCTCAAAAAGCATAGAAGACGATCTCGAAAGTGTCTTTTCAACTAATAAAAGTGAGGAGGTTTCACAACAAGTACTACCTTTCTGCCGGAAAAACAATTGGGTGAAATTACACGCGAGAATCCTTTTACAATTAAAAACCCGCAATATATTAAAAGAACAAATTAAAGTAGATATAGATCCATCCAGTATGGAGGGCATTAAGCTAATAGCTGCAAACATTGACAATAAGCAATTTATCCATGAAGCGCTTGTGTTGGATGATGTAAGGCTTTTTATGACCGCCGGAGAAATCACAGCCCAAAAGAAAGAACTATTATCGGAGTTCAAAATATCGGAACCAGGATGGCAAAAAATTCTGTTGTGTACTTTTAGGTCAGAAAAAACGCTGAAGGATCTTTTCAAAAACCCTTATAAAGAGGTCGTTTTTCCATTGCTAAATCTTGTCTTGGAGGACAAAACGTATGATGAGGATTTACTCGCATTCGTAGGACAATCCGAATTCGCAAATATTCAGGATTATCCTGGGCGAAAAGATATTTGGGCGAAATTACCCACTTCTGTAAAGGAAGATTTCCTTTTTTCAACCATTTCAAATATATCACTCAAAACAGATTTTCTTGAACAAAACCTTGAAGACCCACTTAATAAAGCGGTCCAAACGCACAAGTTTATTTCATATTTTATAGAAGTGAATGTTCCGAATATTGGAGTGATTATCAATTTCTTTGTAAAATATAGTGGTGTACCAGAAAAATATTTGTTCGACTATTTAAAAGACATAAATAGCAACTTCAATGGATTAGACGCCCAAAAATTGGGTAAATTAATTTATAATAGAAATTGGAGAAATTGTTTGGATATTGTTCAAAACAAAGCAAGGAATAATCAATCCTTTAAAGTCGCGTTTCAGGAGTGTTGTGGTTTACTTAATTTTTGGGCTTATAGCGCTGCGGCTTGGCAAGGACTAATTACAAAAGTAGATATTAGTTTGAGTGACTGGTGGCAATCATTGGAAGAGTTAGCTTGCGGGTTGTATCCTGAAGGTCCCGTTGACAACAAAATTTGGAAACGCGCTGGAGGAGATGAATCGGAATTACAACATAAAGCAACAGGTCAGGTAATGTGGCGCAACGCATTGCATAAACTTAATAATGGGGGAACAAAAAAAATCACTGTAAACAATTTGCTTACTGAAATGAAAAAAGACTTTCCAGTAAATGGCGATTTAAACATTCTCATAGAAATCAAAAAGAAAATATGACAACAGTACTTATCCTTTCAGCACTAGAAAAAAAAGAACGGCAGATCATTCTGAACCATTTACCAAATCACACGGTGATAAAGCACCCTGTTACTCAAACAGATTATTATGAGGCTATAAGGACTGTAAATGGCAACTCTCAGAGAATTATTCTCGGAAAAACAGACCAAACAAATTATAATGCAGGTATTGAAACAGAAAGAGCAATAAGCCATTTTAATCCTCAGTATATCTTCTTTGTCGGTGTTGCAGGTGGGCTAAAAGATGTGAAGGTCGGTGATATTGTGATCGGTCAGGATGTATATGGATATGAAAGAGGCAAAGCCGAGTCCGTTAAAGATGGAGAACAAACAAAGTCCATTTTTAAGCCCAGGCCGAAATTCGGACTGTCTTCTTATTCAATAGAAAAAGCTGCTACAAATTATGCCCAGTCCCCGGAATGGAAAAATGCGGCCTTAGCATTAGTTGACAATACATTTCAAGAAAGCATCGAAGTCTATACAGGAACTATCGCTTCAGGAGAAAAAGTTGACGCATCAACAAAATCAGAGTTACACGCATTTCTAAAGCAAAATTGCAGTCATGCCCTCGCAATTGAAATGGAAGGATTAGGTTTTTTAGAATCGTGCAGGGCATACCCACAAATACAATCCTTATTAATTCGCGGTATATCAGATTTGGTTGAAGACAAAGAAGGATCGGATTCAAAAGGCTCACAGGAATACGCTTCAAAAAACGCATCAGCCTTCCTTTTCGGACTATTGGATAATTTAAGTCATCAATCCATTTCTCCCCAGAATAAAAACCAAATATTATTGGATATTGTATGCAAGTTATACCCCGAAGGCGTAAAAGACAACAATATCTTCAAACGTGCCGGTGGCGATCTATCAAAGATCAGGTTAAATACCAATGGCTTTATACAATGGTACGATACCATTGAATTAATTTCAAATGGTGGAACCATCTCTTCCCAGGCGTTAATTGATAGAATAAAAACAGATTTTCCACATAACGACTTTGTTAAAAAATTAAATTAAATGGCTAATTATTTCGATTTCCTCGATCAAGCCTCAGTTGGCAAAAATTATGATTGGTCTTCCCTTCATATTAATCTAAATTTTGATAAATCTGAAATAGATCTTGATGCAATTTTAAATAGGGAAAAAACTTTCGGAAATTCTACTAATGAAGCACTGTTTATTCACGAATATGTTCATTTTATACAAAACTTTTATTGTAACTCAGGAGCTTTGACCTTTTGTGAATATGTTTTAGCGCTTGAAAAACTGGGGGCTTCTAAATTAAATGAAGATTTTAAGCTGCCTCTACCTTTAAAAATCACGGATCAACCAGGCGCAGACTTGTGGAATTCAGGTGTACAACATTATAAAAAATTCGGACAATTATTAGGTACTGATGATGGGAATATACAATTCGAAAGACTTAAACCATATCCTGAGCATTCCATAAAAGAAAAATCTAACAAACTAATAATCAATAACGGTCTAATCAGTTACACTGTCAATAGCAAAACTGTACGTGAACATATGGCAGAATTATCTTCATTGCTTTATTTGAATTATTCAGATGAGCAAATTCATGATAGATTTATATCAAGTTCTGCCTTATGTTCAACATTAGGTTCATTAGATAAACAACCGATGTATTGGATGCTATTTGAATATTTCTATTCTAACAGATATACAAATATTGCCGAAGGCTTGGTTTTATTAACTCATTCAGCTCTATGTGATGTTACTCCTGTAAGTACAGTAGTTCGATTTTTTGATTTTATCCAAGATAAAAAAGACAAGGAGCTAGTAAGTCTAGTCAAATGGTTTCTTGATACACCAGTTGAAGTACAGGTTTTTTCCTTTTCATTTAATGCTGCGATCACTCAAATAATAAGTCAATTAAAGCTTTGTACAAAGCATGGGGAAACTCATGATTTTTATAAATTCAACGCTACATTGTTTTCTATTTTAATGCTTAACATTAAAAACTATTACAGTGCTAAATTATTTTTTAAAGACCCAATTCGGTTAAGAGATAAGAGTTTTTGGGTACGAATCATAGCTGACACAGGTACTCCGATAATAAGATATAAAGATAGAACCCCTGTCATAACAACATCTAACAAAGAATTAATAAACTCATTAACTTATTTCTTAGGAGTTTCTAAAGTTTTAGAAAATCTTCAAGGCACAAAGACCCAATGCCCTTTCCACACTGAATTTAACATATGTAAAGCGATATATCGTGACAATGATAAATGTCTCCACGAGCCACTAACAGTAAAAAATCCAATTGGCAACGGAGAGGAATGCCATTATCAAAACGCTATTATTTTATTAGGGTTAGATAGCCGAATAATATAGTTCAATACAGAAACAATAAAAACGGTGTTCATTAGCTCATATAGGGCAAAATCACGCGTCAAGCCCACATAATAGTTATAGTGTGTATTGTTATTGCTAGTATCACTTTGCTACCGAATACAATCCCCCCTGTTTAATCAGTAAGGCTCTAATTGCGAAGTGCTTTTAAAGCAAATAAATTTACCCTTAAAACGGTATTACTCCTTCACTTTTCCGAATATAAATTTGTGGCAAAAAAGCCATGACTGTAGAAATTATAACAAAGGAAGATCTTCAGACTTTCAAAATGGAATTGCTTGAAGATATTAAAAAAATATTAGATGCTTCTGGTAAATTAGAATGTAAAAAATGGCTTCGCTCTCCCGAAGTTAGAAAACTATTAGGCATTTCCTCTGGTACGCTTCAAAATCTCAGAATCAACGGTACTTTATCTTACTCTAAAATAGGCAGCATCATTTACTATGGGTCAGGTATAAAAGTTGGGGAGTAATCTAAAAAGCTCTATTTTAGATGAAAAAGTTATAGAAGCCATCGATCATAAATTATTACAAGAGTTATTTCCATCGGAATTAATGGATTATTTTACAATTACTAACTTTGAAACCCTGTGTAGCATTGAAATTAAACAAGAGTATTGGTTGATTGATTTCGAGGAAAAGAATGATATCCCCAATGGCTACGCATCTAATGAATACGAGTCAAAAGGATTTATG
>Ga0208492_1001047_pt1 | contig 19523 bp, 14 predicted proteins | sample Subbioar_CSW14AB_FD_184820 | JGI IMG/M metagenome (GOLD analysis project Ga0208492, IMG submission 184820) | Serpentinite rock and fluid subsurface biosphere microbial communities from McLaughlin Reserve, California, USA - CR12Mar_CSW14AB (SPAdes) | ecosystem: Environmental > Terrestrial > Deep... | reverse complement strand
GTTTTACAACCAGCAGAGCTGTATCTGATATTAAGTCTATTGAAATTGATCCGAGTCAACGGATGGCGGATATCAACAGAACCAACAATAAGCTCGTGATTCCTGATTAAACAGGATTACGTAAATTTAAAAACCCGCAGGATGATTGATCCTGCGGGTTTTTTATTGCTTTTTTATTTTCTGTTATCCTTTATTTGGCAACGTGTATAATATACTTTTCCTCGAAGTATTCCTCTGGAAAAATTTTCACAATCGGCATCATTTTTGGTCTGGCTCCGCTTTCAAAAATCTCCTGGTTCAGGTCTCCTCCTTTTAAACAAATAAGTCCATTTCTGATACTGCCCTCTTCTACAGAACCGGTTGGTTTTTTAATTAAAGGCATGCTCCATTTTAATAACTCTTTCAAGGGGGCAACTGCCCTGGAAACTGCAAAATCAAATTTTCTATTGGTAATTTCTTCTGCTCTTGAATGTTTGGTAGTAATGTTTTTTATACCAGCTGCTTCGCAGACAGCATCTACTACTTTTAATTTTTTGGCAATACTGTCTACCAGGTAAAACTCTACTTCCGGGAAAAAAATGGCAAGGGGAACACCAGGGAAACCTCCTCCGCAACCAATGTCTATAATTTGATGCCCTTTCTTAAAATCTGCAATGGCAGCAATGCTTAACGAGTGGAGTACATGGTGTAAATAAATACTGTCGATGTCTTTTCTAGAAATCACGTTGATCTTTGCATTCCACTCTTTATACAATTCTTCCAGCATACCCAGTTGTTGGATTTGCTTTGGAGTAAAATCATCAAAGTACTTGGTAATTAATCCCAGTTTTTGCGCGGCGCTTTCCATATAGCAGGTACAGTAAATAGGTAATAAAAAAACATCCAGATATCAAAAAACAGGAACCATGGGTATAGGTCTTTCTCATTGAGTTTAGCCATTCCTTTATATAAAATAAAAGCCTGTAATAAAAAACGAACAGCATAAACACCCAACGCCAATTGCCAGTTATAGAAGATGATAGACACCGCCAGCAGTGGGTACACAAAAAATAGAGAAAAGGAATACAATCCCAGCAAAAATTGGTGAATGGGTTTATAATATTTGCCTGTTGTATAATGCCTGTATTTTTGAGTCATCCATTCTCCCCAGGTAGTTTTTGGGTCACTCAATGTATGCGCATCATGATCCATTAAAATGGCTGTATTGTTAGCGTTTGCTACCTGGTTAATGAATAGGTCATCGTCTCCGCTAGGTATTTGGTTGATAGAGGAGAACCCTTTGTTTTTAAAAAAAAGTTCTTTCTTATAACTTAAGTTTCTACCAACTCCCATATAGGGTTTACCTGCTAGTGCATAGGAAAAATATTGCATGGCAGTATGAAAGGTTTCAAAGCGGATTAGTTTATTGAGTAAGCCCGGTTTTTTGTGATAGGCACCATACCCCAAAACAATTTCTGTTTCCTCATCATAGGTATCTTGCATTTTTCTGATCCAGTTTTCTGAAGCGGGAACGCAATCTGCATCTGTTAATAGAACTATTTCATACTTGGCGCTTTTAATCCCCATCGACAATGGGAATTTTTTCCCGCTGATCATTTTGGCTTCCTGTATAAGCTCAATCATGTTCAGATTTTTGAAAGATCGCTTGAATTCATCAATAACGTATTTGCTCTCGTCAGTTGAGTTGTCATTTACTAAAACCACTTCATGTGTTGTAGGATAATCCTGCACCAGCACTCCAGGCAGGTTTTTGACAAGATTGTGGGCTTCATCCCTTGCGCAAATAATTACAGATACAGGATGTTCAACGGATACTTCTTTTTCCTTATTACGGTAATAAGCCATTCTTCTAAAGAAGTATACATAATAAAATGCCTGAATGGCGATAACTGTACAAAAAAGTCCGAAACAAATCGTCCAGACAATATCGGGTATGATCATGCCGCAAAAATAGGGCAAAGACCAGTACTTTTGCAGGATGGCTGCACTAAGTTATACACTTGAACATACGGCAAATGGATCCGCTGCAAGGGCAGGAATTATTGAAACAGATCACGGTCAGATACAGACCCCGATATTCATGCCCGTTGGTACGGTAGGCTCTGTAAAGGCGGTTACGCAGCAACAGCTGAAGCTAGATATTCAGGCTCAGATTATATTGGGTAATACCTACCATTTGTATTTGAGGCCCGGTACTGAAGTGCTGGAAGCTGCCGGAGGATTACACCGGTTTAATGGATGGGACCGTCCTATATTAACTGATAGTGGCGGATATCAGGTTTTTTCGCTTGCAGCCAATCGAAAAATTAAAGAAGAAGGGGTTGTTTTTCAATCGCATATTGACGGGAGCAGGCATTTGTTTTCACCGGAATCTGTAATGGATATTCAAAGAAATATCGGGGCAGATATTATCATGGCTTTTGATGAATGTCCTCCCTATCCAAGCACCTTTGATTATGCAAAGAAAAGTATGGAGTTGACTCATCGCTGGTTAGACCGATGTATTGCCCGGTTGGCTGAAACGCCTGATAAATATGGGTATACACAGAACTTGTTCCCTATTGTACAGGGAAGTACTTATAAGGATTTGCGAAAAGCTTCCTGTGAATTCATTGCTTCACGCAACGCTGTTGGGAATGCCATTGGTGGATTAAGTGTTGGTGAGCCCGAAGACATGATGTATGAATTTACAGCACTGTGTACAGAAAATCTTCCACTCAATAAACCTCGGTATTTAATGGGAGTGGGAACACCCTGGAATTTGCTGGAATGCATCGATCAGGGTATTGATATGTTTGACTGTGTAATGCCTACCCGTAACGGAAGAAATGGAATGTTGTTTACTACACAGGGAGTGATTAATATCAGAAATAAAAAGTGGGCAAAAGATTTAAGTCCAATTGATCCAGGGTTACCATCAGAGCCTAGTCAGTATTATTCCAAAGCCTATTTGCGCCATTTGTTTGTGGCAGAAGAAATTTTGGGATTGCAGCTGGCTAGTATTCATAACCTCAGCTTTTATTTGTGGCTGGTAGGAGAAGCACGAAAACATATTCTGGACAATAGCTTTGCAAGCTGGAAAAAAGAGATGTTGGAAATTGTAAAGCGACGATTGTAATACAGCGTTTATAATCCCCTCGAAAAACTTTGTGGATAAGCCCAGTCTATAATTTTATTTATTCACTATTATGCAATATGCCATGCTTAGTGGGATACAGTGATTACTTTAGTAATGCTTACTAATCCGTTACCTACTGAAGCCCAGAAATTGATACATCCATTTTAATGGATGTATTTTTTTATCTTTGAATGAATGAAGAAGCTTGATTGGTACATACTCAGAAAATTTCTCACTACCTTCTTCTTTGCTATTTTTTTATTTGCGGTTATAGCCGTGGTGGTGGATGTTAGCGAAAAAACGGATGATTTTGTTCGTTCACAATTAGGATTCAGGCGCATAGTTACTGATTATTATGCGGGATTTATTCCTCATATCATTGCATTGCTTTTCCCGCTTTTTGTATTTATTGCGGTTATTTTTTTTACATCCAAAATGGCTGGTAACAGTGAAATCATTGCCATTCTAGCCAGTGGTACCGGTTATTCCCGGTGGTTGAGACCTTATTGGGTTGGGGGTATTATTATGGCAACAATTCTCTGGTTTGCTAACCAGTATGTGGTGCCCAAAGCCAATGTATTAAGAGGAAATTTTGAGGCAAAATATATTGATGCCAATTCAAGTTACAATGCATTGTTAGGTCAGTCGAATCATATTTATTTACGCATAGATTCTTTTACTTATGCAGGTATTCATTATTATGATACCACTGTAAAAAGGGGAGGTCCCGTTTTTTTGTATACATTAAAAGGGAATGAAGTGGTAGAGAATCTCAGAGCAGAATCCATTATCTGGGATACCGCATCACGCAAATGGAAAATGGATGTTGTTTTTGACCGAAAACTTCAGCCCATGCAGGAGAAAGTGGTACAGGAAGCTACCCGCCTGATGAATTTTAATTTTAAACCTTCCGACCTAACGCGGGATAAATACACAAAAGACAAATTGACTACGCCGGAATTAACCCGTTTTATAGCACTGGAAGAATTGCGGGGCTCGGAAGGGCTGAATAGTTTAAAAGTGGAAAGGTATCGTAGGGATGCCACTTGTGTAACCGTTATTTTGCTGACCCTAATCGGAGCCATTGTTGCCGGTAGAAAAGTAAGAGGGGGAAGTGGCGTACACCTGGCGGTGGGATTTGTAACCGCTGCTCTATTTATTGTGACCGATCGATTTTCCACTATTTTTTCTACCAAGGGCGATTTGCCCCCTCTTTTGGCAGCTTGGATTCCCAATATGATATTCCTAATGGTTGTATTGTATTTGTATCGTACTGCGCCAAAATAATTATTTGTGAAAATTTAGAACCAGACTGGCATTGATTTTGTTACAGATAGAACTTCAATTACCTTTGAAGCACAGATCATCTAACAAAAGATTGCCATGGGAATTATTAAAGACAGGTTTAAAGCAACAGCTGATACAGCTTCTGCGGAAATCAAATCCATTTTAAAAGATCACGGAAATAAAAAAATTGGTGAAGTTACTTTGGCCCAGATTTATCAGGGTATGAGGGGCATTACCGGTTTAGTAACTGAAACCAGTTTACTTGATGCACAGGAAGGTATCCGATTTAGGGGTTACTCAATTCCTGAGCTACAAGATAAGCTGCCTAAAGCGCCTAACGGCGGAGAACCTTTACCTGAAGGGCTATTTTACCTGATGTTGATGGGCGAATTGCCAACTGAAGAACAAGTGAATCATATCACCAGTGTATGGCAAAGAAGAAGTCATGTTCCTAATCACGTTTTTGCAACCATCGATTCATTGCCATTGAACACACACCCAATGACCATGTTTGTGGTTGGTGTGATGGCTTTGCAGACTGAAAGCAATTTTGCCAAGGAATATGCAAAGGGAATGAACAAGAAAGATTACTGGGATGCTACTTACGATGATGCCATGGATTTGATTGCTCGTCTTCCCAGAATTGCTGCTTATATCTACAGAAGAAAGTATAAGAATAACGAGCATATTCAGCCTAATGGATTGTTGGACTGGGCAGGCAACTTTGCCCATATGATGGGATATGAAGATGAGAGTTTCAAAGAATTGATGCGTTTATACATGACTATTCATGCTGACCATGAAGGTGGTAACGTATCTGCACATACCACACACCTGGTGGGTTCTGCTTTAAGTGATCCCTTTCTTAGCTACGCTGCAGGTATGAATGGTTTAGCTGGTCCTTTACATGGTCTGGCAAATCAGGAAGTGATTAAGTGGATTTTTGAAATGCAGGAAAAATTAGGAACAGACAGTCCAAGCAAAGAACAGATTGCACAGTACGTGCAGGATACTTTGTCTTCTGGTAAAGTTGTTCCTGGGTATGGTCACGCAGTATTGCGCAAGACCGATCCGCGCTTCTCTGCTCAAATGGAATTTGGTAAGAAACATATGCCGGACGACAAGTTGGTGAATACCGTGTGGAATATTTACGAAACGGTTCCGCCAATTTTGCAGTCCTTAGGAAAAATTAAGAACCCATGGCCTAACGTTGATGCACATAGTGGTGCATTACTCGTTCATTACGGATTTGTAGAGTATGAATTCTATACTGTATTGTTTGCCGTAAGCCGTGCATTAGGTGTGATGGCTAGCTTATGCTGGGACAGAGCATTGGGCTTCCCATTGGAAAGACCAAAATCTGTAACAACTGAATCTGTGAAATTGTGGCTGGAAGGCAAAGATCAAATCTGGGAGTAATGATTATTTGGCTTAAGCAGCCTTACTAATATTTTGAAGCCCGACTAATTAGTCGGGCTTTTTTATGGATTGTAGCAGAACAGTAGCTGCAAAATTCTGGGCATGGAAGAGGAGTCGTCCTCATCAAAATATTCATTTATGTCTGTTAATTGAAAATGATACTTTTTTGCCGCGGTTACAAAATCAGAAATATGATGATTGAAACAAGTAACAACTTGTGTTCCCTCCTCTGTATCAAATCTAGCTTTAGAACCATTGTATTGTTTAAAGGGGTGTAATTCACCTATGTAAACTGTTGCTCCGGATTCCATTACCAAGCTCAGTTGTTGGAAAATAGGTTCCAGATTTTCAATATGTTCTAGCATTAAGCTAAATGTAGCTAAGTCAAATTTTTCTGTTGCTGCAAAGTACCAGTTATGGGTTATATCTGCCTGGATAAACTTTACCTGGTTATCTGTGATTTTTTCTTTGGCTTTGTTTAGCATTTTTTCAGAGAGATCTATCGCTAGCACTTGCTTTGCAATTGATTTGAGCCATAGCGTGTTTTTTCCCGTGCCACAGCCAATTTCCAAACAGTTTTTAAATGACTTTCCTTCTAATGCATTTCTTATTGCAATGGCTTCTAGATCTCTGGTTTTGTTTTCGTTGGTGTCGTATTGCTCTGACCAGCTATTGTATGCTTGTTGGATGTTTGACATGGTAATTGTTCATTAAAAAAGCCCCAAAAAGGGGCTTTAGAGTGGAGAGTATCGGGGTCGAACCGACGACCTCTTGCATGCCATGCAAGCGCTCTAGCCAACTGAGCTAACCCCCCGGGGATTGCAAATGTAAGTTGCGTGTATTGAATGTCAAAAAATTGTTTTACGAGCCAGTAAGGGGCTCTTATGCTTGATTTTTACAATAAAATGCCTGGTTTTTCGTTGTACTTGGTAGTTAAGCTTAAGCTATTACTATGAAATACAGTCAACTGTTTATCGCAATCGGATTTACATCTGCAATCTTGCTTTCTGCTTGTAAAAAAGATGTAGACAAGCCAGCTGATGTTCAGGAAACAACCGAAGACAATAATCCGCCAATTGGAGGTGCAACAGCGGTATTCAGAGATACGGTATCTGTTAAGGATGGGGAAGTAACCATTACCTATGCAAAGTCAGATGCTTGTTTTCCCAGCAACGAGATTTTTTCATTCACAGCTTCCGCTGCCGGTATACCTACAGGGGCAAAATATATTTGGGAATTCGGGGACGGTAAATCTTTAACGGGGACAACGGTTAGAAATATGTACAGAAACCCTGCTACTTATACCATTATCCTTCAAATTAAGAACTCGGCAGATGTATTACTTCATAAAGCATCCATTTCGGTAAAAGCTTTGGGTCAGCAAGTAACACCCACTGCTATATTCTCGAGCGCTTTGCCCGATATTAATTACCTGAATAATATGACATTTACGAGTAGGTCTACTGTGCCAACCGGAACAATTGTAGATCATTTCTGGGATTGGGCAGATGGCACCACCAGTAATAGTTCCAACTCATTTATGCCTAAGAATTTTCCGAAAGTTCCAGAAGATAAAACTTACAATGTAAAGATGATTGTTACTGCTAACTCCGGATGCCGGGATACAGCAGCGCTAAATGTTTTTGTTCCTGCATCCTATACAATCAGCGGTAATTTTTCTGCAGAGCAATTTGATGCTTGTACTAACGAGTATTTTATTTTCACTCCAACTGCTACAGGGGTTCCGGCTGGTGCAGAATATACCTGGGATTTTGCTGATGCTACTGGAACTGTTACAGGTAGCCCTGTAAAGAAACAGTTTACATATCAGAATGATTATGATGTAAAAATGACCATAACCTTAAAAGGTAAAATAATTTATCAAACACACAGACCGGTAAGAGCTTTTGGTCAGAATATTAAACCTAAGGCTTTGATGTTAAAGAATGTGGTAAGTTCTACTTCAACTAAGGAAGTCTGGGCTTTTTATAGTCAATCCAATATTCCGCATGGATATTTAACCGGATACAGATGGGAAATGCCATTTAACCGAGTAGACGATAACTTTAATACGATTGTAGAACAGGAATTTACTAAAGCCGCAACGCCTACCAATTATTCTGTGCGATTAATTGTTACAGGCAATACTGGCTGTAAGGATACCACCGTTGCCAATATAACCATACCGGCAAAATAAGCCCTATGAAACTGATACGTACCCATTTATTCATTTTCTTGGCTGTTCTGGGTCTTTTTGCTTGTAAAAAAGATGCAGCTATAGATTTGGATAAATTGGTGCAGGTAGACTCAGCACAAATGACCAAAGGGGCAATTGTTACTGTTTCAAGAGATACTACAACCGTAACCTATGGTAATGTTGAAGCCAAGTTTAGCCAAACATCAACTTGTTTCCCTTCTTCAGAGGTATTTGCATTTTCTGCTTCCGGTGTTGCTTTACCGGCTGGTGGTTATTATAGCTGGCAATTTGGGGATGGCAACATTGCCACAGGTGCCACAACTACGCACTCTTACCAGGCAGCAGGATCTTTTGTAGTGACTTTGATGGTAATGGCCAATGCTAATAATATGCTTGCCAAAGTTAGTTTTGGAGTTAAGGCATTGGGGCAGCAAACCAAGCCTGAAGCTAGTTTCACCACCAAATTTGATTTCCCTCAAAATCTTAATTATGTTACTTTCAACAGTACTTCTTCTATTAATCAGGGAGATATTGTTCAATTTAAATACAACTGGGGCGACGGAACAGAGCATATAAGTTCTGTTGGATTGGTAAGACATGAATTTCCAAAAGCTATCAATGATTCTACCTATTCGGTAAAACTAACCATACTTTCAAACAGTGGATGTTCTGATGACACTACTATTCGATTGACTATTCCTGGCAGATACAATATCAAAGGCAAATTTAAGACTGAATCATTTGATGCCTGCACCAATGAGCGAATCCTATTTACTGCAGAAGCAGAAAATGTACCTTCTGGTGCAGTATATGAATGGGATTTTTCCGATGGTACAGGGGTTAGAACTGGAAACCCAATCATGTATAAGTATAAGTTCCCGAATGATTACGATGTTATAATGAGTGTTAAGCTCAATGGCAGGGAAATATACAGAACTAATAAGCTCGTGAATGCCAAAGGAGAGAATCCAAAACCGACAGCCAAGTTTGAGGAAACCCTTGTATGGGATTATCCTACTACGCAGCGATGGTCCTTTAACAGTAGGTCTACTATACCTACCAGTACTATTGATTCTTATCAATGGAGTTTTGGTAACGGAAATACCAACAATGAGTTTTACAGTTTCATAGAAACCGTTTATAACAAAGAAGCTACCAGTAAAACTTATACTGTTCAATTAATAGTTACCGGAAATGGTTGCACAGATACCGCCAGAAAAACCATTACTATTCCGCCTAGGTAATCTTAATTATTGTTAAGTAATGTATGTGTATTTCTTATATTTAGTTTTCATTAAAACTAAATCTGCTACATGTACAAAATACTCAAAACAATATTGGCTATATCTTTATTTATAGCTTGCTCTACATCGGTAAGTCGCATTGATGAAGGAGACGGACTTGAGGTTTTCAGTGCAGATATGCTAAAAAAGCATATTTCAGTGCTGGCTTCAGATGCATTCATGGGCCGCAAACCTTTCACTGAAGGAGAGACCAAAACAGTTAATTATTTAGTTGAACAATTCAAGTTATTAGGGCTTGAGCCTGGGAATGGGGACAGTTATATTCAATCTGTACCAATGGCCAATATACTGGCTATAGCTGCACCTTCTATGCAGGTAAAATCAAGTAAAGGCAGTTTCTCTTTACAAGCATTTAAAGATTATATCATTTGGACAGACAAAACCGATTCCAGTTTTACGCTGGATAATGCAGATTTGGTTTTTGCTGGTTATGGCGTAGTTGCTCCTGAATATAACTGGAATGATTATGCAGGCTTGGATGTGAAAGGAAAAGTGGTTATGGTTATGGTGAATGATCCAGGATTTTGGATAGGCGATACCAGTTTGTTCAAGGGAAAGGCAATGACGTATTACGGAAGGTGGACCTATAAGTTTGAAGAAGCCGCCAGACAAGGTGCTAAAGCTTGTTTGATTATTCACAACACTGCCGCTGCCAGCTATCCTTTTAGTGTTCAGCAAAATAGTTTTAATACAACCCGGTTAAAATTAGACAACAGAGGAAAAGATATACCTAATTGCGATATCATTGGATGGGTGCCTGAAAATGTGGCAAACCTTTTATTTCTTGCTGCCGGATTTGATTCAACGCTATTGGTAAAAGCCAATCAGCCAGCATTTAAAGCTGTTCAGCTAAACTTACAATTGAGTACTTCAATGCAAGTAAAATCCAACTTCAATCAATCCAGTAATGTTGTTGCAAAGATTACTGGAAGCAAAAGACCAGATGAAGTCATTATTTATACTGCACACTGGGATCATCTTGGTATTGGCAGGCCAAATAAAGATGGAGACTCAATATACAACGGGGCATTGGACAATGCTTCCGGTACTGCCGGACTTCTTGAAATGGCACGGGCTTTTAAAAACATGAAAACCAGACCGGAAAGAACTATTGTTTTTTTAGCTGTGACTGCCGAAGAACAAGGACTTTTAGGGTCTGCCTACTATGCCGAGAATCCAATATTCCCTATCGAGAATACGGTAGCGAATATCAATATGGATGGACTCAATCGATTTGGAAAAACAAAAGACATGGTTGTAGTAGGACAAGGACAGTCTGAACTGGAAGACTATTTAGAAGAAGCTATTAAAAAGAAGGGTGGTTATCTTTCTTTTGATCAGCATACTGAGGCAGGTTATTACTACCGTTCTGACCATTTTAATTTTGCTAAAAAAGGAATTCCAGCTTTGTTTGCCAATAGCGGTAAAGATTATATTGGAAAGGACACTGCATATGGAAAAGCATTGGAACAAGAATACAATGACAATCACTATCATCAGCCTTCTGATCATTTTGACGCTTCTACCTGGACAGGTGATGGCGCAATAAATGATTTGCAATCTTTATTTATCATTGGCAGAAGAATGGCATTTGAAACTAGTTTTCCTAAATGGAAAGATGGGTCTGAATTTAAATTAATCAGAGAAAAGAAAAAACCATGATTACGAAATTGGACATTGAGCAAACGCATGGGAAAATTAAATCTTTTATACATCAGACTCCTGTTTTAACAAACAGCAGTATCAATGAAATGGCAGGAGCTGATTTGTATTTTAAATGCGAAAACTTTCAAAAAATTGGCGCTTTCAAAATCAGGGGTGGAATGAATGCTTCCCTGAGTTTAACAGCTGAACAACTTTCTAGAGGTTTGGCAACCCACTCTTCGGGAAATCATGCGCAGGCTATTGCGTTTGCTGCAAAGACATTGGGCACAAAAGCATATATTGTTATGCCCAGTAATTCTCCTTCAGTAAAAGTGAATGCAGTTAAAGGGTATGGTGCCGAAGTAATTTTTTGCGAACCCAATCAGCTGGCCAGAGAAACTGCTTTACAAAAAGTAGTGGAAGAAACCGGTGCCGAATTTATTCATCCCTACGATGATGACAGAGTAATTACAGGTCAGGCAACCTGTGTGAAGGAGCTAATATCTTCTGTACCTGACTTGGATGCAATCTTTACTCCTGTTGGAGGAGGTGGTTTATTATCAGGAACTGCGCTGGGAACCCATTATTTTCATCCATCGGCAAAAGTATACGCAGGAGAACCTGAAGGGGCAGCAGATGCTATTCTAAGCTTTCAATCTGGCAAAGTAGAAAAAGCACCATATGTAAATACCATTGCTGATGGATTATTAACTACACTGAGTGAAAGAACCCTGTCTATTATTCGTAAACATGTTGAAGATATTTTTCTGGTGTCTGAAGAAGAAATTAAAGCGGCACTAAGGTTGGTATATGAACGTATGAAAATTATTGTAGAACCCAGTTGTGTGGTTCCTTTGGCAGCTATTCTTAAAAATAAAAATCAGTTTCAGGGCCAAAAAATCGGAATTATTCTAACTGGGGGAAATGTGGATTTGAAAAAATTTGGTGAATGGTTTAAAGATTAGCAATTATGCCTGAACAGTATAATGATTTTGATGCAATAGTAATTGGCTCAGGAATCAGCGGAGGATGGGCTGCCAAAGAACTTTGTGAAAAAGGATTGAAAACACTTGTGTTGGAAAGAGGTAAGATGGTAGTGCATAAAAAGGATTATCCAACAGCCAATTACAACCCATGGGATATGCCTCACCGTGGTAAAATTCCGCCCCCTGAAATGGATATGGATCCAATCGTTAGTAATTGTTATGCGTATAAGGAAGATACAAAGCATTTCTTTGTAAAGGACAATGAGCATCCATATGTTCAGGAGAAACCATTCAGTTGGATAAGGGGCTATCAGGTTGGAGGAAAATCATTATTGTGGGCAAGGCAAACCCAGCGATGGAGTCCGTATGATTTTGAAGCTCCAAAGCGAGATGGTTTTGCAGTTGACTGGCCAATTCGATATAATGATTTGTCTGATTGGTATAGTTATGTTGAGAAATTTGTTGGAATCAGTGGGAATAAAGATGGATTGGATATTTTACCGGACGGAGAATTTCTGCCCGCCTGGGAAATGAATTGCGCTGAAAAAATCATTCAGCAAAAAATCATGGAAGCATTTCCTGACAGACATGTAGTACAAGGAAGATGTGCCCATCTAACACAACCCACCGCTGAACATGTAGCACAGGGAAGGGGACAGTGTATGGCAAGAAACTTATGTGCCAGGGGTTGTCCTTTTGGGGCTTATTTTAGTACGAATAGTGCTACATTACCCGCTGCAGAAAAAACAGGTAATCTGCATATAAAAACTCATTCAGTGGTTGATTCTATCATCTATGATGAGAAAATGGGTAAAGCAACTGGAGTAAAAGTTGTTGATGCACTAACACATGAAGTGAAAATTTATACGGCAAGAATCATTTTTGTAAATGCCTCCTGTTTAAATACCAATTTAATTTTGCTTAATTCCCGAAGCAATTATTTCCCCGAAGGATTGGGAAATAAAAATGGTCTTTTGGGAAAGTATATTGCTTTCCATAATTATAGGGGCAATATCACAGCTCAGTTTGATGGTCCGATGGATCAGTATTATTATGGAAGAAGACCAACGCAGCTGATGATGCCCAGTTTTAAAAATGTCTATAAACAAGAGGCAGATTTTTTAAGAGGGTATATGGTGCATTTTAGTGCGGCAAGGGGTTTGCCAAAGGTGGATGGTGTAGGTGCAGGTTATAAAAATGCAATTACTGAGCCAGGAACTTGGCATGTATATATGATGATGCAGGGCGAAACCATTCCCAAAGAAAGCAATCGGGTTTACTTAAGTGAATATGAAAGAGACGATTGGGGAATACCACAGCTCGTGGTGAATGTTGATTATGACGAGAATGATGAAAAGCTTTTGCAGGACTTTTTTAATGAAGGGAAGAAGATGCTTGAAAAAGCAGGCTGTACTCAGATAAATACATGGGATAGTAAACAGCCACCCGGTTTAGATATCCATGAAATGGGTGGGGTCAGAATGGGACGTGACGAACAAACTTCACTTTTGAATGAATACAATCAATTGCATCACTGTAAGAATGTTTTCGTTACCGATGGTGCCTGCATGACTTCTACAGGTAATCAAAATCCTTCTTTAACGTATATGGCACTCACAGCTAGAGCAGCCCATTTCGCTGCAGCAAAGTGTAAAGAGGGAGAATTGTAACATTCTGCAATCTTTAGGATGGGTGTACAGTTGATGATTTTAATTTCCAAAGCTGACCTTCATACAGAAAGGGCTTGAACTGGATATAGTATTTGTCGTGGTCTACAATAAAGTCATAAACTAAATCATAGCGCTCCTCCATGAATGTATAAAATTTCTTTTTATTGTAAAACCAGCAAGTATATGAAGCAGGGGTTCCGTAATAAATTGGGGGAACATGCTGAATGGCAATTCTATCCCTTTCTTCATCGTTAAAAGCTATATAGTCAATATATAAATACTTTACGCCGCTTAGAGCAATCTGATCAAGGAGTTCGTAGGTTTTTTCGATATACTGTATTACTCCTGAAAAAATAACAATGTCTGGTTTGTGATGTTGCAGACATTCTTCCAAAGAATAATAAAAATGAAGGCGCTCATGTTCAAATTCTTTTCTTCCAGCTTCAACATAATTGGGTTGTTCTACAATACACCAATGTAAATTATGAACAGATTGTAAATGGTGTCTCTTATGGTTGTAAGTTGTGCCCAACGAACCGCCAAAATCCAGGACAGTCAGGTTGCAACTGTTTTCAGCAGCAACAGTTAGCAGCGTAGCTAACATGCTGAAATTCATTTTAGGTTTATCGTATACTATGCCATCCCGCTCGTAGACAACTTCTCCACTAACTACTTTGCGAGTTGTTTCCTTTATTTTTTCAAGAATGTTTTGCTCATTATATCCACTGGCAATTTTATTGGCAGCTTCAAAACTTGCATAATCTCCTTTCCAGCCATATTTAAAGCTATACCAATAAAGGGTCTTGAAAATTGGTGGAACAAATTGTTTTATCAGGTAATGCATAATACTCTGTAAAAATATTATGCGTTACTGAAACCTAAGAGATAATTATATAACTGGTAGTTGTTAACTCTTCCTAATCTTTAATATCCTGCCACAGAATCATCCCCACGCTTATCTGCTGCAGTTTCCCTAATTTTATTGGGTAATATTCGAATCCCATCTGTTCTTCCAATGCTTGACCGGTCTTTAAGCAGGTACCCCATTTTCTGCAATGCATCTTTGGTTTTACTATTGAATCCGGTTTCAATCATTACTTCATCAGGCAACCATTGGTGATGAAATTTAGGTGCGTCAATAGCGTCGCCCAGGGTTTTATTAAAATCTATTACATTGATTAATGCCTGATAAACAGAAGTTGGAATGGTTGTACCTCCGGGAGTTCCTATGACGATATATGGTTTTTTGTTTTTTAATACCATGGTAGGGGTCATTGAACTAAGCATTCTTTTGCCAGGCACAATAGCGTTTGCTTCTCCACCCACAGCTCCAAACATATTGGGTACGCCGGGTTTTACACTGAAATCATCCATTTCATTATTCAAAAGAAATCCGGCACCCCCAACGACAACTTTTGATCCATAACTCCCGTTTAAAGTTGTAGTAACAGCTACCATATTTCCAGCGGCATCAACTACGCTTAAATGAGTGGTTTCCTCACTTTCATGAATAACACCAGCATTTACTTCCTTGCTGCTGCCTGCTTTGTCTGCTGCATAATCACTCATACGCTGCTGTAAATACTGTTCACTTATTAAAGTCTTGACCGGTACTTTCCAGAAATCAGGATCACCCATATGTTCAGCACGATCAGCAAAAGCTCTTCTTTCAGCTTCTATCATTAATTGAACGGACTCTGGGGTTTGAAATCCCATTTTACTCATGGGATATTTTTCTACCATCTTCATCATCTGCGCCAATAAGATTCCTCCACTGCTGGGGGGAGCAAAACTGACAATTTCGTTTCCTCTGTAATTAAAAACAATCGGCTCTCTAAGTTTCGCAGTATAATTTTTTAAATCAGCGTGAGTGATAATGCCTCTGCCTCTTTCCATTTCGGCAGTAATCAAATCTGCTGTTTTGCCACCGTAAAATCCCATGGCACCTTCTTTCTGAATTCTTTCCAAAGTATGGGCAAGATCTTTTTGGATAAGTGTGTCACCTACTTTCCATCGGGTTGGTTTATAAAAAGCGGTTGGTTGTGTACTAAAACGGGCAATGGCATCTTTAACACTGCTGATGCTTGCTGCTTCTTTTTCTGTTAGCACAAATCCCTTGGCCGCAATGTCAATGGCTGGTTGAATTAATTCTGCAAAAGGTAATTTTGCATAGGAATGTGTAGCAAATAATCCTGCAACTGTACCTGGAATACCTGATGCCAGATGCCCATTCTGAGATAAGTTTAACTGGGCATTTCCATTTTTATCCAAATACATATCTCTGGATGCTTTTTCAGGTGCAGATTCTCTGTAGTCAATGCCAATAAGTTCTCCGTTGGTTTTACGTGCTAGTAAAAACCCTCCGCCTCCGAGGTTGCCTGCGTTGGGAAAAACTACAGCCAATACAAGTTGAGTTGCAATGGCTGCATCAAAAGCATTGCCTCCTTTTTTCATAATGGCTGCGCCAACCATGCTTGCCAATGGATGTGCACTACTAACAGCAGCTTGTTTAAAATTGCCCCTTTTTACTACTGTATAGTTAAAAGGGTCTACTTCTTTGTTGGGGCCAACAATCGAAGGTATCTGTTGTGCGTTGGCTATCACAAATGATCCCAGAAGAATAAATACGGATAAATACTTTCTCATAGTACAATTTACAATTTTATGGGGTTTTATTTCCCATTATTCCTACTTTCATGCTTCATTTTTAAACTTATGAAGAAATTATTATTTGGACTAGTTTGTTTGAGTTTTTCTCTACTATCGGAAGCGCAGTCTGTTCTCAGCCCTGAACAATTTTTGGGTTACAAAGTGGGGACCCGTTTTACCCGACACCACCGTATTGTTGAATATGTTAAGTCTGTTGCAGCTGCAAGGCCCGATATGGTTAAATTGGAAAAGTATGGTGAAACCAATGAAGGGCGAGAATTAATGCTGGCGTTTGTAAGCACTCAGGAAAACATTCAGCAACTGGAACAAATCCGCATCAATAATTTAAGAATGGCTGGCCTGGCTAAGGATAAAGCTGCACCTGCAGTGGAAAATGCACCTGCTATTGTATGGTTAAGTTATAATGTACATGGTAATGAAGCTTCTTCTTCAGAAGCTTTTCTCTTAACTATTCATGCATTAACGGATCCCAATAATAAAGCGACCAAAGAATGGTTAAAAAATACCATAGTTGTAATGGATCCCTGCATCAATCCGGATGGAAGAGACCGTTATATTAATTGGTACAATTCTGTTGTTGGGAAGCACTACAATGCAGACCCTTCATCCAGAGAGCATGCTGAACCCTGGCCAGGAGGAAGAAGTAATCATTATAATTTTGATTTGAACAGAGACTGGGCCTGGCAAACACAGGTAGAAACCCAGCAAAGAATAAAAAAGTATCATGAATGGATGCCACAGGTGCATGTAGATTACCACGAACAAGGCTTTAATGAACCCTATTACTTTGCGCCAGCAGCAGAACCATTGCATGAAGTCATTACTCCATGGCAGCGTGATTTTCAAGTTATGATTGGCAGAAATCATGCAAAATATTTTGACCAGAATAATTGGTTGTTTTTTACTAAAGAAAGATTTGATTTACTATATCCAAGTTATGGCGATACCTATCCGGTTTACAATGGCGCTATTGGTATGACGTATGAGCAAGGGGGTATACGGGCCGGATTAGGAATATTAAATGAAGACAATGATACACTCACTTTAGTAGACAGAGCTGCACACCATTTTACCACCGGATTGTCTACAATTGAAATTGCCTCTAAAAACAAAAGCAGATTACTGACTGAGTTTAAACAGTTTTTTGATGATAGCAGGGCTGGTAAGATTGGTGAGTATAAGACATATGTTTTCACAGCAAAAGATGAAAACAAAATAGCTGCCCTTAAAAAATTATTGAGTCAGAATGGTATTGAGTATGGAGTCTTAACAAATAAGAATTTCCGTGGGTTCAATTATTTTACTGGCAAAGACGATGCCTTCAATGATGAGGGGAACCATATTGCAGTAAGTTCTTATCAACCAAGAGCAGTAATGGCAAAGGTATTACTTGAGCCAAGAACCATTGTTACTGATTCCAATACCTATGATATTACAGCATGGGCTGCTGCATATGCTTATGGAATTAAAGGGTATGCAGTAAAAGAAAGATTGGTAGTTAATCCAGAAAACAGTTCCGCTGTTTCTATTTCCCCGATAAATAGTAATTATGGTGCCTTGGTACCTTATACCTCTTTTAATAGTGCTAAAGTTTTGGCGTATTTGCTAAAGCATGGCGTGAAAGTTCGCTTTGTTGAAAAACCATTCACCTATAAAGGCAAGAGCTACGATAGGGGCACGCTGCTGGTATTAAAAACAAGTAATCCACCCGAATGGCAATCTGTATTGAATACTGCATGTAAACAATTTAATGTTCAGGCTGATGGGGTAGAAACCGGGTATATGGATAAGGGTGCAGACTTTGGTTCTCCTGATATCAAAAATATTTCAGCCACTCCTAAAGTGGCCATGTTGACCGGAGAGCAAACTTCCTCTCTGGCAGCAGGAGAAGTTTGGCATTATTTTGATAAAATTCTGGAATATCCTGTAACCCTGCTTAATGCAGTTGATGTAGCCAGATATAATTTTAAAAATTACGATGTACTGGTTATCCCAGATGGCAATTACCGTGTATTAAATGATAAATCTGTATCCGATAAATTAAAGGATTTTGTTCGAGGTGGTGGAAAGATTGTAGCAATGGAGAATGCAATGGCAAGCATGAGCAGAGGAGATTGGGGTATTAAATTAAAGGAAGGGAAAGCGGATGAATCTGCCGACTCAAATAAAAAATACGGAGACCGTGAAAAAGATTATTTAACCAATTCTATTCCTGGAGCAATTTATAAAGTTGATTTAGATAATACGCATCCTTTGGGTTTTGGGTATCCTGATTTTTATTATACACTTAAGCAGGATGGCAATGTATATGAATATATGAAGGATGGATGGAATGTTGGCACTATCAAAAAAGACGCATATGTTACCGGTTTTGTCGGAGCTAAATTGAAGCCAGGAATTAAAGATGGAATGCTTTTCGGAGTTCAGGATATGGGTGCTGGTACGGTAGTGTATATTGCTGAAGATCCATTGTTCAGAAACTTCTGGGAGAATGGTTATTTGCTAATTGCTAATGCGGTATTTCTGGCAGGAAAATAAACTTACATTCATTTGAATCTATATAAAAAAAGGGTAAGCACTGTGCTTACCCTTTTTAGTATTTGTGTAAATCATTTCAACATTACAGTTTAATATTTAGTGCCATCATAAAATTTCTACCAGCCATCGGGTAATAGAAATTTTCTGTAATTGCAGAACCACCGGCTACATAACTGAATGTATAACCATTGGGCTCATATTTTTTATCGAAAATATTGTTTAGTTGAAATATCAACTGGGCTTCTTTAATCCACTTGTGCTTTATGGTATAGATGGTTCGGAAATCCTGTGTGTAAAATCCATTCAGTTTTCTGTTTTCATTCTGGGTATTGTCTAAATACTGTTTACTTACCCATTTATTCAACAAACTGATTTCCCAGTTACTCAAAGGATTAATGTTGATGCTTAGAGCTGATACCATAGAAGGGGAGAATGATATATCTGTATTGTTGTGAACAATTGCCAATTGGCCGCCATTATCGTAATCATCAATAAATTCTGTAAATGTTCTGATTTTGTTCCTGCTGATGCTGGTATTACCAGAAAAATTTAGCCATTGATTAATTTTAGCACCTGTCTGTATTTCAATACCTGCTCTGTAGCTATTAGGAATATTGGTTCTGGTATAAGCCCCTACATCGTTGATTTCACCTGTAAGTGCCAATTGATTATTGTATTTCATGTAGTAAG
>Ga0208492_1001046_pt1 | contig 19527 bp, 18 predicted proteins | sample Subbioar_CSW14AB_FD_184820 | JGI IMG/M metagenome (GOLD analysis project Ga0208492, IMG submission 184820) | Serpentinite rock and fluid subsurface biosphere microbial communities from McLaughlin Reserve, California, USA - CR12Mar_CSW14AB (SPAdes) | ecosystem: Environmental > Terrestrial > Deep... | reverse complement strand
GCTCAGCCCGTCGGCGCTGGTCGACGCGGCGCTGGGCCAGCAGGATCGCGTCTTCCTCAATCGCACGGACCCCGTCACGGGACGCGTCACCCGCACGCCGGCCATCGTCCGCTCCTCCGGCGACGGGGTCGTGTTCGAAACCGCCACCGGCTTGGAGGCGCTGCGCTGCACGGGCCAGCAGGAAACATTCGACTTCGAAACAAGCGCTTCGGGCCTTGCAGCCTCGCCCACGCTTTCCGTGCTCACCCGCGTGACCGAGCGGATCGAGGCGGTCGTACAGCTGTCCTACATTTCGACCGGCTTCGACTGGTCCGCCGACTATGTCGCTGACCGTACGGCCTCTTCCAGAAGCAAGATGGACCTCGGCGCCTGGATCACGCTCGCAAACAGCAACAGCGTCTCCTTCAAGAATGCGCGGGTGCAGATCGTCGCCGGGCGGGTTGATCACGAGACGGGCGAAATCGAACCCATCGACTTCGGCGGACCGATCCTCGCCTATTGCTGGCCCCAGGGCTCAACCAGCGACGCGCCGCCATATCTCGACCTCGTCCAAGACTACACCAATTTTGCGCCCGGCCTGTCCTATGCCACGCGCGAGCGGGTGGTGGTCACGGCCAACAAGCGCGAAGAAACCATGCAGGACATTGCGGTCGCCGTGACCGCCATCCAGGAAGATCTCGGCGACCTGAAACTCTACCGCGTGCCCGACCGCACCAGCATCATGAGCCGCCAGGCCAAGCAGGTGCGCCTGTTCGATCGCGAGGATGTTCCCGTCAAGCGCCTGTACGAGTTCTTCGTCGAATCCAACGCCAGTTTCGACTACGAGCCGATGACGGCCCTCATCCGGACGAAGAACGACAAGAAGAACAATCTCGGCCTGCCGCTGCCATCAGGCCGCGTGCAGATCTTCGAGACAATCGGCAAGGGCCAGTCCGCCCAACGCCTGCTTGCCGCCGAGACGCAACTGCGCGACATCGCCATCGACGAGGTCACCGAGTTCGAACTCGCCGGCGCGCCGGATGTCCAGATCCGCCAGATCCGCGAAACCGTCGCAGTCTCGAAGCGGAGCCCCAGGGTGCCGCTCTTGCGGGGCCTCAATCGTCGCAACCGCATCTTCGATGAAGTCAGCCGCATTGAGGTAACCAACGCGCGCGCCTTCCCCATCGATATCGAGATCCGGCTGTTCCTGCATGACGAACAGGAGCTCACGCGGGCGGATCACACGGTAGGCCGGAAGAACGGCCAGCCGATCTTCATCCTCACCGTCCCCGCCAATGACAGCGTGACAGTGCGTTACCAGACGTCGCCCAAATGATGCTTCAGCGCAGCTTCGACACCGGCGGATCGGGATAGGAGCCCGCCGCCGTGACCGCCGCATCGGGCGCCTTCAGCATCTGCAGGTACAGGTCCTTCGGATACGCCATGTGCGGCTTTTCCGGATCATAGGCCGGCTGTGGCACCGGGCTTGGCCCGGCATAGGCGGCTGGCGTGCGGAAACACGCCGCCTCCGCATCCGATATCCCCGCCTTGGCCAGCACACCGGGGTCGATCCAGCTGTCCGGATCGATCGGTTCGTGAGACGTCGCCACCTCCAGCGTCATCTGGTCCGGTCCGGCGAAATAGATCGACCGGCACATGCCATGATCGATCGGCCCCAGCACGTTCACCCCATGACTGCGGATGCGGTCGCGCATCGCCACGAGGTCCGCGTCAGTCGCGACGCGGAAGGCGAGATGCTGCAGCGTCCCCGGCGCGCTCGGCAGCGCGCCATTCCCCGCATGCGTCTTGCCCAGCTCGATCGGTATCTCGTCCACCTTCGGCAGCTGCACGATCGAGAAGTACGAATGATCATCCATCCGTAGGAAGGCATGCCCGCCCGGCACGCCGTGCATGTCGAACAACGCCACCAGCGGGCAGCCCATCACCTCCGAAAAGAACGCGATGTGCTTCTTGATATCGCCCGCCATGAAGGCGAGGTGATGAATGCCATTGGGACTCTGCACCATGAAACGCTCCACGATCCGATCCGCGCAGCTTGAAACGGGAAGCCCGGCGCCGTCCAGCTATGACGGTTGAGAGGTTGTCGTCGCGTTCTGGCCCGTTAGCACGAATGGACTCGGCGCAGGGCGCTCCTATGCTCCGACACGCAGCAGCAAGGCACGCTTATGTCCGTGATCCGAGAGCCCTACGGCTACGTCCATTCCGATCCCGGCGCGATCAAGGAAGTCTATGGTGGGCCATCCGGACAGGTCTTCGTCGAATGCATGCGCATCCGCCCCAGCGGCCGCGAGTCCCGCACCGCCATCCTGTTCAGCCACCCCGTCGGCGGCGGCTCGTTCCTGCCGCTGGTGACGGCGCTCGCCCACGCAGGCCATCACGTCATCTATTGCAACACCCGCTATCGCGGAAATGATACGGCTCTCATTCTCGAGAAATGCGTGCTCGATCTCGGCGCCTGCATCGCCGATGCGAAGAAACGCTTCGGCTACGACAAGATCATCCTCGGCGGCTGGTCGGGCGGCGGCTCGCTCTCCCTGTTCTACCAGGACCAGGCCGAACATCCCACGATCACCCACACGCCCGCCGGCGATCGCGTCGATCTCACCGCCGCAAAGTTGCAGACGGCAGACGGCATCCTGCTCCTCGCCGCCCACATCAGCCGCTCCGTCACGCTCACCGAATGGATGGACCCCTCCATCCTCGATGAAGACCAGCCCTTCAGCCGCGACAACGATCTCAACATCTACGGCAACTCCAGCGAAAAGCCGCCCTACAGCGCCGCCTTCGTCGCCCGCTTCCGCGAAGCCCAGATCGCCCGCAACCGCCGCATCACGGCGCGTGCGAAAGCCACGCTGGCCGAACTGCAAGCCTCCGGTGAGCCCAATGCCGAGCGTCCCTTCGTCGTCAACGGAACCATGTGCGATGTCCGTTGGCTCGACCCGACGCAGGATGCCTCCGACCGCCGCCCCGACACCTGCTATCTCGGCGATCCCCGCATCGCGAACGATGGCCCCGTTGGCCTCGCCCGGTTCACCACCTTGCGCTCGTGGCTGTCACAATGGAGCTATGACGAAAGCCGCGCCAACGGCGTCCTCAACGCCGCGCGCATCAGCGTGCCTGTCCTCACAATCAACAACACAGCCGACCTGGCCTGCACGCCCAGCCACGCCCATCGCCTGCATGCGGCGGTCGCGAGCAAGGACAAGACCTATGTCGATGTCGAAGGCGCGGATCACTATTACATCGAACGCCCGGATCTCCTGCCGGTGGCAACGAAGGCCATCGCAGGCTGGCTCGCTGAGCGCGGCTTCTGATCGCTCCACATGCCGTAGCGAGAACCCACCACACGCACTTGGCATCACGAAACTTGATGCAGCCGCATCGTCCGAGAGCTAGGCTTCGCCAGCCCCTCAGCGCTGCACGTTCGGAGACACGGAATGTCCTTCGGTTACGGTGATGTCTTCGACGCGGTCGGCGATGCCGTGAACCCGGATGATCCCGCCATCTTCTGCGATGGCGAACGCTACAACTGGTCTCAATTCACCGCCGCCACTAACGCCCTCGCGCGCAATTTCATCGCCGCCGGCCTGAAGCCCGGCGCCAAGATCGCGCAATACATGCGCAACAGCGCCGGCTACCCGCTCGTCTTCGTCGCCGCGATGAAGGCGCGCCTCTCGCCCGTCAACGTGAACTACCGCTACGGCCCCGACGAACTCGCCTACCTCATCGACAACTCGGACGCCGAAATCGTCGTCTTCGATGCCGACTACGCCGACAACGCCCGAGCCCTGAAGCCGCGCATGCCGGGCGTAAAACTGTGGGTCAGCGCCGGCGTCCGCCTCGAGGACTTCGCCTTCCTCGACGATCTCGCAACCGGCGATGGCTCGAAGCTGGATATCAAGCGCTCACCCGACGACCTGTTCCTGCTCTACACCGGCGGCACCACCGGCATGCCCAAGGGCGTAATGTGGCCCAGCCATGTGTGGTGGGAAGTGCTCGGCCCCGGCCGCGCCCCGCAACTCGGCCTCGAACCGCCCGCCACCCTCCCGGCGCTGCAGGACCAGATCCGCCGCAATGAAGGCCGCACGCCCGTCTATGTCGCCCCGCCGCTGATGCACGGCACCGGCATGTTCACCGGCTTCAGCGCCCTTTCGAAAGGCGCGCCCATCGTCATCACCCGCTCGCCGCGCTTCGACCCCGCCACCACGCTCGACGCGATGACGCACTACCAGACCGGCGGCATGGCCATCGTCGGCGACGCCTTCGCCAAGCCGCTGCTCGACGCCCTGCGCGCCGAACCCAGCCGCTACAACGTCCGCGCCATGAAGAGCATCACCTCCAGCGGCATGATGTGGAGCCCCGAGGTGAAACAGGGCCTGTTCGAATTCATGCCCGATGTGCTGCTGTTCGACAGCTTCGGCGCCTCGGAGGCCACCGGCCTCGGCGCCTCCATCACGATGAAAGATATGAAGCCCGACGAAGCCCGCTTCGACGCACCCAACACCATCGTCGTCCGCGCCAGCGACCACACACCCATCGCCCCCGGCTCCAGCGAAGTCGGCCTCGTCGCCAAATGGGGCAACCTCCCGCTCGGCTACTACAAGGACCCGGAAAAAACCGCCCGCACCTATGTCGAGATCAACGGCATCCGCCACCTGATCTCCGGCGATCACGCCACCGTCGAAGCCGACGGCCGCATCAAACTGCTCGGTCGCGGCAGTCACTGCATCAACTCAGGCGGCGAGAAGATCTATCCGGAAGAAGTGGAGGAGGGGCTGAAGTCCCACGCCAAGGTTGTCGACGCCCTCGTCTTCGGGATTCCGGATGACCGCTTCGGCCAGTCCGTCACCGCCATCGCTTCGCTGGAACCCGGCATGACAGCGACCCCTGAGGAACTCATCGAACACGTCCGCGCCCGCCTCAGCCACTACAAGGCCCCGCGCCGCCTCCTCATCGTCCCGAAAGTCCCCCGCGCCCCAAACGGCAAGCCGGATTATCCGACGGCCAAGGAACTGTTCGCGGCGGCGCAGTCCTAGTCGCACCAGGTCCTGTAGTCGCGAACAGCATTCGCTGAAGCGGCCGCCCACGCCGTCCCGCGTATCCGCGCCTGATGCGCCGCGAACGCGGCCTCATCCTCGAACGTCTCATCCACCGCAAACACGCCGCCAGCCTGCTCCACCACGCTGAACGCCCGGCACCCCGGCTCGGCGAGCGTCAGCCGCGTATGCTCCGGCAATGCCGCCCGCACACGCGCGAGATCATCCGCAGCAACCGTGATCGTCCCGGAGAGATGGAAAGCCACCAGCGACTCCGCTCAGGCCCGCGCCCCCCGCACCGTCCACACCAGCCGTGTCGCCGCCAGCAGCACGATCACGCCAAGCGCCTGGTGCGTGAGTGACATGTCCAGCGGCGCCGCATGCATCAGCGTCGCAACGCCCAGCACCGCCTGTGATGCCACCAGCCCGCCGAACAGTGCAAACAGCGACCAGTGCGTCGCGCGGAATTTCCACGCGCACCATCCGGCCACGCCCAGCAGCCCATACGCCGTCAGCCGGTGCAGGAACTGCGTCGTTGCCTCGTTCTCGAAGAAGTTGCGCCAGAACGGATCGAGCGCCCACAATGTCTCCGGGATCACCTTGCCCGACATCAGCGGCCAGTCGGTGTACCCGCGCCCCGCATCCAGCCCTGCCACCAGCGCGCCGAGCGCCATCTGGATGCCCACGATCCAGATGATCGCATTCACCCACGGTTTCGCCGCAACCGGCGTCTCACGCCGCGTCGACCCCAGCTCCAGCCACAGCCAGAAGCAGTACGCGATGATCAGCAGCGCCAGGCAGAAGTGCGTCATCAGCCGGTAAGGCGCGACAGACGTGAGCTCGGAGTTCACCCCCGACGCCACCATCCACCAGCCGATCGCCCCCTGCAGCCCGCCCAGCGCGAACAGCACGATCAGGTGCGGCATCAGTTTCTTCGTGGTTCGCCCCGTCAGCCAGAAGAACAGGAACGGGATCAGGAATACCACGCCGATCGTCCGGCCCAGCTGCCGGTGGCTCCATTCCCACCAGTAGATGCCCTTGAACGCGTTCACATCCATGCCCGCGTTCAGCACCTGCGCCTGCGCCGTCATGGTCTGGTATTTGTGGAAGGCGTCCTGCCAGTCCGCATCCGACATCGGCGGAATGGCCCCCAGAAGTGGCTGCCATTCGGTGATGGAAAGCCCGCTATCAGTCAGCCGGGTCGCCCCGCCCACCAGGATCATCAGGTAGACCATGAACGCGATCAGCAGCAGCCACGCCCGCACCATCCCGACGCCCTTAGCCGGGGCCATGGGGCTGAAACTGGGGGACAGGGCGACGGCTTCACTCATTGCGCTCTTATCCCGCCTGTGAGACGGGAAGGCCAGCGGAAGGAAAGCCGCAGGAGCCTGTCACGTGCGCAAACTGGTCGGATCCCTGATCCTGCTCGTCTGGATGGTCAGCTACGTCGCCGTGGCGGCCGTGATTGGCGACCGCATCGCTCAGGAACACTGGGGCTGGAAACTCCTGTATTTCCCCATTGTCGGTGTGGGCTGGGTCCTGCCCCTCCGCCCCCTCATCCGCTGGATGCACGCGAAAGACGCCCCGCGCGAAAGCGCCGACGTCTGAGCCTTCAATTGAGAGCGCAAACGAAAACGGGGCAGCCCGAAGGCCACCCCGTTATAGATCGTCGCCGCCCGGAAACCCGGGCGGCTTCATAGGATCAGTTAGAACGTCTGCAGCGCGGTGCCGAGACCCGTGAAGGTCTTGCCGGCGCGGTCCGCAGCTTTCAGCGTCTGGTCGCCGAAGTTCCAGCGAGCCGTCAGGCCGAACACGTTGGCTTCCGCGATGTCGCCATCGACGCGGCTGTAGGCAGCGCCAACCGAGAACGGCGAGTTGTCGAAGCGGTATTCAACGCCAACGCCGACGCTGGTGATGTCAGCATCGATGCCGCCCGATTCCGCACGACCCAGCGAAGCGCCGATGTCGAAACGCAGGTTGTCGGAGCCGAAGATGCGGTACGCGCCGCTGATGCCGTAAGCATCGACGTTCGCGTCGTCGTCATTGCCGTAGTTCACGTTGAACGCCAGCGTCGAGGCGTCGAAGAACTGGGCGTATTCGCCGCCGATCGCGAACACGGTCGAACCGTCCGTGTCGGTAACGCCAACGAAGCCACCCCAGGCGCTGTTGCCCGAGAGGTTGACCAGGTGGCCTTGCACCGCGGTGGCGCTATCGCCGCCGTCGACATCCGTGAACGAACCTTCGAGAATGGTGGACCAGCCACCGCCCGCCGCGAAGATCACTTCGCCGTCGACGCCGTAAGCATCGGCATCGCCGAAGTCGGTGTCGACGCGCACTGCGTTGACGCCAACGCTGCCCGTTTGGGCATACGCAGCGCCGGAGACCATGGAGAGACCCGCCAGAATGGAAGCGGCGGTCACGACATATTTTTTCATTATACGTCCCGTCGAGTTGGAGCGGGCGTTGTGCCCGCGCGAGTGGCCTAACAGCCCGCCGGTGGATTCGTCTGTCACACAGGAGTCACACTCGGCCTTGCCCTGATCGCGCCACGATCCGTTAACACTGCTCACCACTTCGAGAGGTCGAATTCGCACCCGCAAAAACAGTTGGGCCAACGCAACTTCCGCGCCTTTGTTCATGCGTGGACGGACAAATGCGCGATCGTTGAAATTAGGAAATGATCAAAACAGGTGCAGTGATACCGCCCGGTGTGTTGCCGAAAAGCACTAGACGGAAAGCGCGCGCCACACGCCGCGCAATTGAGACATTCTTCAGGAGCTTCAGCCGTGAGTCGCGCACGCGATTCCCTGCGCGGCCGCTACAGCACCTTCTCGATCGCAGCGCGCAGTTCCTTGCTGTCCGGCTCCACGCGAGACTTGAACGCGGCAACGGGATTGCCCTGCTTGTCAGTCAGCAGCTTGTGAAAATTCCACGCCGGATGCGCCGCGCGACCCAGGCGATCGCGCATCCATTTGTAGAACGGATGCACCTTGCCGCCCTTCACGTGCGTCTTCTCCGTCATCGGAAACGTCACCGCATAGGTCACCGCACAGAACGCCGCGATCTCCGTTTCCTTCGCCGGCTCCTGCCAGAGAAACTGGTTGCACGGCACGCCCAGCACGGTCAGCCCGCGCGGATGCAGGTCGTGATGCAGCTGCTGCAGCCCCGTATACTGCGGCGTGAACCCGCACTTCGAGGCGACGTTCACCACCAGCAGCGCCTGCCCCTCGAACCGCTTCAGCGGCAGCGGCGATCCATCGATGCCGACAAATTCGAAATCGAACGCCGTCGTCATGCCTTCACCGCCGCATCCACCGCCTGCGCAATTTCCGGCGCGCCTGGCTCGATCCGCGGATTGAACGCCTGTAGCGCCTTGCCGTCCTTGCCGAACAGCAGCTTGTGGAAATTCCACATCGGATCCGCCGCCTCGCCCAGCTCCGCCAGCATCCATTTGTAGAACGGATGCGCCGTGTCGCCCTTCACATCCACTTTCGACGTCAGCGGGAAATCCACGCCATAGGTCGTCGAGCAGAAGGTCTGGATCTCTTCTTCCGTGCCCGGCTCCTGTCCCATGAACTGGTTGCACGGCACGCCCAGCACGACGAGGCCCTCGCCCTGCCGGTCATGATACAGCTTCACCAGCCCCTCATATTGCGGCGTCAGCCCGCACTTCGAGGCGACATTCACCACCAGAACCGGACGCCCCTTGAACTGGCTCAACGACAACGGCTTGCCGTCAATGGTCGTGAAACTGAAATCGTGGGCGGTGGTCATGACTCGGCCTTCCATTTCATCTGGAACTCGATCTCTTCGCCGTCGCTTCCGCGCTCATGCTCGATATTGAATACGGCGCGCGCCGGCACATGGATGCGCTCACCCGCAATCTGGATCACGAAAGCCTCGCCGCTCTCAACGCTGTCCGCGAACCGCCGCAACTTGGCGACAAACTGCGCCCGCGTATAGATTTTCTCGACATCGCGCTGCGGTTTGCGGGCCATAAGTCATTCGTCCTTGGGCTGCGCGGAGTGATCCGCCTGCCGAGATTCATAGGACAAGCAAGCGCAGGCGCACAGGGGCTACGGCTTGGGCGCCTTCTCGCGCGCCGCGCGGTCTTCGTCGGTGTCCTGATCCGCCTTCTTGCTCGGCCGGTCCGGCGGGCGCTTCAGGCCATTGGCCGCGTCCCATTCGCGGCCTTCCGCCACCAGCCGGTCGGTGTTGACGATGATCGCGCTGCTGAGCTGTTTCAGGAATTCGTCCTTGCCCAGTCCCGGCGGGATCGGATCGAGAAACTCGATCACGGCCGGCCCGGGATACTTCTTGAAATCCTCCTGCTGCCAGCGCAGGCCGAGGCTCGTCGCCACCGGCACCACAGGCCATTGCGAGGCTTCCTGCATGTGCCACACGCCGGCGCGGAAGCGATGGTGCTTGCCCACCTTCGAGAGATTGCCCTCCGGGTAGATCAGCACATTGCGCTTGTCCTGCGCCGCCTGGGCAAAGCTATTCGCGAGATCGCGCCGCGCTTCGGGCCCGCCGCAATTGTCGATCACGATGGCGCCCAGCTTCTCCAGCACCTTGGGCACCAGCGGAAACCGCTCAAGGTGATCGCCTGTGACGAAGGCAATGTCGTCGAATTGCACATACATCAGGAAGCCGTCGCCATAGGACGAGTGCTTCGGCGCGATGATGAAGGGCGTTGGCGGCAGGCGCTCCTTGCCGCGCACCTCGGGCTGGATTCCGCACAGCTTCATCAGCTGCACCATGCGCCGCGAATAGCGACGCACCGCCCATCTCACGCCCTTGCTTCCCGGAACGAGCGCCAGCGCCGCCGCCAGCAGCACGTACATCACCGACACCCACCAGAAGCCGACAGTAAACAGGAATGAGCGCATGCGTCCCCCCGAATGGCCGTGGCCGTTCGAGTCGCATTCCCCAGCGGTCAGGTCAACGCTTGCCAGCGCCGGCTCAACCTGCCTTTGCAATCTTGTCCTGAGTCTTCAGCTCGAAATCGCTGGCGTCGTGCCGCTCGAACAGCTGGCTCTCCGGCCCGCCCCATGTCCGGTTCACCATGCGCCCGCGCTTCACCGCCGGACGCTCTGCGATCTGATCCGTCCACCGGATGACGTTCTTGTACTCATGCACGGCAAGAAACTCGCCCGCATCATAGAGGATGCCTTTCACCATCGCGCCATACCACGGCCAGATCGCCATATCGGCGATCGTGTACTGGTCGCCCGCGAGGTATTCTGTCTCCGCCAGCCTGCGATCCAGCACATCCAGCTGCCGCTTCGCTTCCATCGCATAGCGGTCGATCGGGTACTGCCACTTCTCCGGCGCATACGCATAGAAGTGCCCGAAGCCGCCGCCGAGGAACGGCGCCGCGCCCATCTGCCAGAACAGCCAGTTCAGCGTCTCCGTCCGCGCCACATGCTCCTTCGGCAGGAACTCTCCGAATTTCTCGGCGAGATAAAGCAGGATCGCGCCGCTCTCGAACACGCGCACCGGCTTGGGCCCGCTATGGTCCACCATCACCGGAATCTTGGAGTTCGGATTGATGTCGACATAGCCGCTGCCGAACTGGTCGCCCTTGTTGATGTTGATCAGCCAGGCGTCGTACTCCGCGCCCTCATGGCCCAGCGCCAGCAGCTCCTCCAGCATCACGGTCACTTTGACGCCGTTCGGCGTACCGAGCGAATAGAGCTGGATCGGATGCTTCCCGACCGGCAGCACCTTCTCATGCGTCGGCCCCGCGATCGGCCGGTTGATGTTGGAGAAGCGGTTCACCGCATCCTTGTTCCAGCTCCAGACCTTCGGCGGGGTGTAGGCGTCGCTCATGAGAGGCAAGTCCTCGTGAAATTGTGACCCAGATGTGCGACCCGCACCGCCGCGAGACAAGATGGAACTTTGCCGCCTGGGACCGATAACCGGTGAGGCCTGCTGCTCCGTTCGCGCAGCAGAACTGACATCACGCCTTCCACGCGCTAGTCTCGGCCAAAACGGGGAGATTCCCATGCGCCGCATCCTGCTTGCCCTTACGGTGCTCGCCACTGCCAGCTGCACCCAGCTACCAGCACAAACCACCAGCTGGTCCGAAGGCGTCACCTACGCCCCGATCGGCAACGCCACCGGGATGGACGCGGCCTTCATCATCGGCGCGCCCAGCCAGCCCGGCCTCTACACGATCCGCGTTCACATCAAGGAAGGCGGCCTCATGCCGCCACACAGCCACCCCGACGATCGCATGATCACCGTGCTCTCCGGCACGCTCCACTACGGCTTCGGCGACAGCGCCGATCCCGCCGCCACGAAAGCCTATCCCGCCGGCAGCTACTTCCTCGCGAAAGCCAACGAGCCCCACTACGCCATCGGCAAGAGCGACGCCGTCTACCAGGAATCCGGCATGGCCCCCACGGGGACGAAGTGGGTGGCAAACTAGGGCCGCCAGGCCTAGTCACACACCACGATGATCTCGGCGCGCCGGTTCAGCGGCTCGCGCACGCCATCGCGCGTTGGCCGCGCCAGGTCCAGCTCGCCATGCGTCGCCACCGAGATCGCGCTGTCCGCCATCCCCAGCTTCACCAGTGCATCGCGCACAGCCCGCGCCCGCGCCATGCCGAGCGCAGAACTCTCTTCTTCCGTGCGTGACGTATCCGCATGCCCGACAATACGCAGGCCGTTGTACTCGCAGGCCTTGGCCTTCGGCGCCGCCACCTTCACGACCTCGAACGCTGAAGCATTCAGCACGGATGAATCCCACTCGAAATACACGGTGAAAACGGTGCGGTCGCGCGCAACGGCTTGTGCTGGGAACATCATGGCCAGCGCGAGAGCCGCGCCCAGCAGTCGAACGGATGTCAGCTTCATCGTCCCCTCCCGCACGCATCAGGAATAGCACGGCTGACCGCCCGGGCGCCAATGGCGATGACAGGCCGAAGCCCCTACGCCACCCGCTCCTTCACCGCCGCGTCCGCCTCGTCATGCGCCCGCGACTGGCGGCTCCACAGGTCGGCATAAAGCCCCGCGCGATCGAGCAGTTCGCGGTGCGTCCCGCGCTCAACGATGCGCCCCTCGTCCAGCACGATGATCTCGTCGGCGCCCGCCACGGTCGAGAGCCTGTGCGCCACCATCAAGGTCGTGCGCCCCTTGGCCGCCTCATCCAGCGCCCCTTGCACATCCTGCTCGGTCGCCGAATCCAGCGCGCTCGTCGCCTCGTCCAGCACCAGGATCGCCGGGTTCTTCAGGATCGCCCGCGCAATGCCCACCCGCTGACGCTCCCCGCCGGAGAGCTTCACGCCCCGCTCGCCCACACGCGTCTCCCAGCCCTTCGGCAGCCGGTCGATGAACTCCAGCAGCTGCGCCCGCTGCGCCGCCTCGCGCAGCTCCTCATCGCTGGCGGAAGGTCGCCCGTAGAGCAGGTTCTCCTTCATCGACGCGTTGAAAAGCACCACCTCCTGCGGCACCAGCCCGATCGCCTCGCGCAAACTCTCCTGCGTCAGCCCCCGCACATCCTGCCCGTCCACCACCACGCGCCCGCCCTTGGTATCGTAGAACCGGAACAGCAGTTTCAGCAGCGTTGACTTGCCCGAACCCGACGGCCCCACCACCGCCAGCTTCGTCCCGGCCGCCACGGTGAAATTCACGTGCTCGATCCCGGCGGACCGCGCATCGTGCATGAAGCTCACATCCTCAAAGCGAACCTCGCCGCTCTTCACGTTGAGCGGCTTCGCATCCGGCGCATCCGAAACCTCAGCCTTCATGTTCATCAGGCCGTACAGCTTCTCGAGATCGATCGCCCCTTGCTTGATCTCGCGGAACGCAAAGCCAAGGATCGACAGCGGCCGGTAGAGGTTGCTCATGATCAGCACCACCGCCGCCATGTCGCCCGCCTGCACCGTGCCGTTGAACGTCGCCAGCGCCGTGATCGCCGCCACGCCGGTGAGACCAAGCGCCATGATGATGTCCTGCCCCGCGTTCAGCAGCGCCAGCGAGCGCGACACCTCAACCATGTTCTTGTTGTAGACGCGCATCGCGGCGTCATAGCGCTCCGTCTCCCGCGCCTCCGCCGCAAACGCCTTCACCGTCTCGAAATTGGTGAGGCTGTCCACCGCCAGCGCCCGCAACTCCGTATCCGCCGCGTTCAGCTTCCGCCGCTGCTCTGTCCGCCAGTTGGTCAGCAGCGCCGTAAACACCGCATACAGAACCACCGTCACCACCGCGATCACCGCCGCGATCCAGCTATACCGCGTCGTCAGCACGAACGCCGCCAGCGCCAGCTCGATGATCGTCGGCCCGATGTTGAACGCAAGAAAGCGGATCAGGTAATCCAGCGCCGCCACGCCCCGATCGATGATCCGGTTCAGCGCCCCCGTCCGCCGCGTCTGGTGGAAGGACAGCGACAGCCCCTGCGCATGCCCATACGCCTCTACCGCCACCAGCCGCTGCGCCTCCTGGCTCACCGGGGCAAACATGGCATCGCGCAGATAGGGAAGATTGGCGGACAGGATCCGCGCGCCGGTCCACCATCCCAGCAACAGGATAACGGCGCCCATCGCCGCCTCGGGCCCGGTCATCACGTTGATGGCGTCCCCGAAGAACACCGGCGCGTAGACCGCGAACACCTTCGCCGCCAGTGTCAGCACCAGCGCCAGCAGCATCGCCAGCCGCCACCGCTTCAGCTCCGGCCGCGCCATGATCTTGCCGATCCGCGCCAGCGACACGCCCAGCCCCGCATCCCCCGTCTCCAGACCGTCGACGTCCTGGGGAGATTTTGCGTGGGGATGCATGGCCATGGCCGAGAGATAGGCCCGGCCATGGGGAAACGCCAGAGTTCCCCCTTCTTTGCTGCGCCCGCCCTGTTGTCAGCAGTCGCCGCTTCCCCCGCGCCCCGAACCGTCGCATCTAGGGCTCAGAAAAAGAGAGAAGAAGTAAAAGAATGCCCGGAATCAAATCCGTCACGGTCTACTGCGGCTCCGCTCCCGGATCCGACCCCGGCTATATCGACCTGGCCAAGCGCCTCGGCGTGTCGATCGCGAAGCGCGGCTGGCGCACGGTCTATGGCGGCGGCGACGTTGGCCTGATGGGCGCGGTCGCCACCTCCGCCCGCAATGCCGGCGGCAAGGTGCTCGGCGTCATGCCCCACTTCCTGCGCGAGCTCGAAGGCGTGCTCGACGGCATCGAGAACCGCTACACCGACAACATGCACCAGCGGAAACAGGCACTCCTCGATGAAGCCGACGGCCTCATCGTCCTCCCCGGCGGCATCGGCACGCTGGAGGAAGCCGTCGAGACCCTGTCGTGGGCCAAGCTTTCCCTCCACCGCAAGCCAATGGCGTTCCTCTCCGAGAACAACTACTGGCAGCCCTACTTCAAGCTGATCGACCACATGATCGAAGGCGCCTTCCTCCCCGAATCCTTCCTGCAACTCATGGCCGACACCAACAGCCCCGAAGCCGCGCTCGATGCGCTGCACGAACGGGCGATCGCGCTGTAGCTGGCCATCGCGCCGCCCCGCCAAATGAGACTCCCGGTTGCCCGCCGCAGGGCGTCATGACGCGGCGGTCGGAAACTCGGGCGTATTGCAGTCCCCAGAACCGTCTTTTAGCTTGGCTCGCCGGTCAGGCAGCGGGGGAGACGCAGCGCGGACCGGCGCCCAGGGCGGGACAAGCCTGAAAAACACAAGGCCGCAAAGGCCGTCGGGAGGAGATATCCGGATGCGCGCTCATCTGAAGACGCTGGCCGTCGCCGCGCCTGCACTTCTGCTCAGCCTCATGGCCTGCAGCAACGAGCCCGTCGTCACGCAAGCGACCGTTTCGTCGGCCGCCATGGGCGCCGCCGCCGTAACTCGGGAACGCCTGCTCAGCGCCAGCAAGGAACCCGGTTCCTGGCTCGCCGTCGGCGGCGACTATAACGAACAGCGCTTCAGCCTGCTCGACCAGCTCGACGAAACCAACGTCTCAAAACTCGGCCTCGCCTGGTACTCCGACATCGACACCGAGCGTGGCCAGGAATCGACGCCCGTCGTCGTCGACGGCGTGATGTATCTCACCACCGCATGGAGCATGGTGAAGGCCTACGACATCCGCTCCGGCGCCACGCTCTGGGAGTACGATCCCAAGGTCGACCGCGCCAAGGGCAGCGACGCCTGCTGTGACGTGGTCAACCGCGGCGTCGCCGCGTGGCAGGGCAAGATCATTTTCGGCGCGCTCGACGGCCGCCTGATCGCGCTCGACGGCAAGACCGGCAAGGAAGTCTGGTCGGTGAAGACCGTGCCGGAAGGCACACACCACACCATCACCGGCGCGCCGCGCGTCGCCAACGGGAAAGTCTTCATCGGCAACGGCGGCGCCGAATACGACATCCGCGGCAGCATCGCCGCCTTCGACGCCGAGACCGGCAAGAAGCTGTGGACCTGGTACGCGGTCCCCGGTGATCCAGCCAAGCCCTACGAACAACCCGAACTCGTCGAAGCCGCGAAGACATGGAACGGTGACCAGTACTGGAAGCTCGGCGGCGGCGCGACGATCTGGGACACCATCGTCTACGACCCCAAAACCAACCTCATCTATTTCGGCACCGGCAACGGCCTCTCGTGGGCGCAGGAAGCCCGCAGCCCCGGCGGCGGCGACAACCTGTTCGTTTCTTCCATCGTCGCGCTCGACGCCGACACCGGCAAATACGCGTGGCACTACCAGGAAACGCCGGGCGACGAATGGGACTACGACAACTGCAACCCCGTCATGGTCGCCGACCTGAAGTTCAAGGACGGCACGAAGCACGTCGTCATGCAGGCGTCCAAGAACGGCTTCTACTACATTCTCGAAGCCAAGACCGGCAAACTCCTGTCGGCCCAGAAATACGTGCCCGAAACAAACTGGGCCACGCACGTCGACATGGCGACCGGCCGCCCGGTCGAGAACCCCGACGCGCGTTATTCCAAGAGCGGCAAGCCCGTCATCATCTGGCCCGCCGCCCTCGGCATGCACAACTGGCATCCGATGGCCTACAGCCCGGAGACTGGCTACGTGTACATCCCGGTCACGGTCTCCAACGCCGCCTACGACGCGCTCGACAACTTCGTCTACAACCCGAACGGCTGGAACACCGGCACGGACTTCGCCGGCGGCGCTTCGCTCTACACCAAGCCGGGCGCACCGCCGCGCGGCAACGTCACCAGCTACATCCTTGCGTGGGATCCGGTGAACGCGAAAGAAATCTGGCGCATCCCCAACAAGGAATACGGGGCCTCGGGCCTTCTTGCGACGTCCGGCAACCTGATCTTCTCCGGCAACCACAATGGCCAGTTCGCCGCCTACGACTCGCGTACCGGCAAGGAACTCTGGACCGCACCGACGCAAGCCCGCGTTGTTGCCGCGCCCTCGACCTATACCGTCGACGGCCAGCAACAGGTTGCCATTCTCGTCGGCGCTCGCGGCCTGCCGCCGGGCCAGACGCGCACGGTGGGGGTCAGCGCCAACAACTCGCGCATCCTCGTCTTCCGTCCCGGTGGCGCAGCCGTCCTGCCGACCGAACAGACCGGTGAAAAGCCGGCCGCCGGCCAGGTGACGATCAACCCGCCGCTGCAGACCGCGAACAACGAAACGGTCGCCGCCGGTGAACAGGCCTACGCCGCCAACTGCGCCAATTGCCACGGCGCCACCGCCGTCCCCGGCGCAGGCGCAACCGCGCCCGACCTCCGCTACAGCGCGCTGCTGCCGTTCAAGGCCCAGTTCAACGGCCCTGTCCGCGCCGGCGAACGCGCCACGCGCGGCATGCCCGGCTTCGGCAACACCCTCGACGAGGAAACGACCGACGCGATCCTCGCCTACATCATCAAGCGCGCGAACGATGAAAAGGCCGCCCAGGAAGCGGCCGCGGGCGACACGCCCTGACCAGAAGCCCGGACTCTCCTGTTCCAACCGGAACGGGAGAGCCTAGCTGCCTGCTTTCCCCCAGATTTCCGCACACATTTGCGTGCCGGAGTTGAGACTTTCGGCGGTTTCGGCCAGTTTGCGCCCCTTGATCGGCCCGGCGCATCAGAATGCCGGCCGGAGGTCCGAGGGAGAGACACCTGATGCGCGCACATCTCGCGATGCTCGCTGCCGCCAGTTCGGCGCTGCTGCTTGGCCTTGTCGCCTGCAGCAATAACCCGCCGATCTCCACCGAACCCGCCAAGCCCGCCACCGTCCTGCCCGTCGGGTCCGCCGCCGTGAACACCGAGCGCCTCGTCGCCGCCGACAGCGAACCGGGCTCGTGGCTCGCCACCGGCCGCAACTATGGCGAAGATCGCTTCAGCCCGCTCGATCAGATCAACGATACGAACGTCGCCGGTCTCGGCCTCGCCTGGTACGCGGACATCGACACCGAGCGCGGCCAGGAATCGACGCCGGTCGTCGTCGATGGCGTGATGTACCTCACCACCGCCTGGTCGATGCTCAAGGCGTACGACATCCGCACCGGCTCGCTGCTGTGGGCTTACGATCCGAAGGTCGATCGCAAGAAAGGCGCGGACGCCTGCTGCGACGTCGTCAATCGCGGCGTCGCCGCGTGGAACGGCAAGATCTATCTCGGCGCGCTCGACGGGCGTCTCATCGCGCTTGATGGCAAGACCGGCAAGGAAGTCTGGTCGGTGCAGACCACCGACACCACGCTGCCCTACACCATCACCGGCGTCCCCCGCATCGTGAAGGGCAAGGTCGTCATCGGAAACGGCGGCGCCGAATACCGCGTGCGCGGCTACGTCACCGCCTATGACTCCGAAACCGGCAAGCAGCTCTGGCGCTGGTGGACCATCCCGGGCGAACCATCCAAGCCCTACGAACAGCCCGAACTCGCCGACGCCGCCAAGACCTGGAACGGCGACAACTACTGGAAGATCGGCGGCGGCGGCACGGTCTGGGACGGCATGGCCTACGACCCGGAGCTAGACCTGCTCTACATCGGCACCGGCAACGGCAATCCGTGGAACCAGAAGATCCGCTCGCCCGGCGGCGGCGACAACCTCTACCTGTCCTCCATCGTCGCGCTCGATCCCAACACCGGCACGTACAAGTGGCACTACCAGACCACGCCCGGCGAGACGTGGGACTATACCGCAACGCAGCCGATCATGGTCGCCGACCTCAACTACAAGGAAGGCAAGCGCCGCGTCGTGATGCAGGCGCCGAAGAACGGCTTCTTCTACGTCCTCGACGCGAAGACCGGCAAACTCATCAGCGCCGAGAAGTTCGCGCCAATCACCTGGGCCACCCATGTCGACATGGCCACCGGCCGTCCCGTCGAGATTCCCGAAGCGCGCTATGAAGTGACGGGCAAGCCCGCCATCGTCGCGCCCGCCGCCCTCGGCATGCACAACTGGCACCCGATGGCGTTCAGCCCGGAAACCGGCCTCGTCTACCTGCCTGTCACCGTCTCCTCCGCCACCTACGCCTCCCCCGAGAAGTTCGAGCTCAACCTCTCGGGCTGGAACACCGGCATCACCTTCACCGCCGGCCCGAACGTCACGCCGGTCGTCGCCGGCGGCGCTGCGCCGAAAACGGAAGCCTACCTGCTGGCGTGGGACCCCATCGCCCAGAAGGAAGTCTGGCGCGTTCCCAACGTCGATACACGCGGCGCCACCGGCGTCATGACCACCAGCGGCAATCTCGTCTTCTCCGGCAACCACGCCGGCGAATTCGCCGCCTATGATGCGCGCACCGGCAAGAAACTCTGGTCCGCCCCGACGCAGGCGAAAGTGGTCGCCGCCCCGTCCACCTTCCTGGTGGATGGCCAGCAGCAGGTCGCGATCCTCGTTGGCGCGCGCGGTCTCCCGATCGGCCAGAAGCGCACTGTCGCTGACAGCGCCAACAACTCGCGCATCCTCGTCTACCGCATCGGTGGCAACGCCACGCTGCCGACCGAAATGCCGACCGTCACGGCCAGCGGCGCCCCCGTCACCGTGAAGATCGACCCGCCCCTGCTCACCGCCAACAACGAGACAGTGGCTTCCGGCGAGGGCCTCTTCGCCCAGAACTGCGCCGTCTGCCACGGCGCCACCGCCGTCCCTGCCGCTGGCTCCATCGCCCCCGACCTGCGCTATTCCGCCCTGCTCGCCTCGCGCGGCCAGTGGAACGGCGCCGTCCGCGACGGCGACCGCGCCCAACGCGGCATGCCCGGCTTTAAGACGACGCTCACCGACGAACAGACCGACGCCATCCTCGCCTACGTCATCAAGCGCGCCAACGACGAGAAAGCCGCGCAGGAAGCCAAGGCGAAAACGCCGTAAGCCTCCACCACCACGCAACGCCATGAAGGGCTCCCGGCCACATAACCGGGAGCCCTTTTCGTTTCACGCAATGCCGAGAATGCCGGAAACTCGCTGTACAAATCCGAGGGAAACAGACTCACCCATTTCCAATGAAGCCAATGACTTGCTCTCAAAAGATGAGGGAAACAGGACTTTGGATTCAATGGCATCATGCGCTGATTTATAGTGCTGCGCATGACACGAGCACGACCC
>Ga0208492_1001045_pt1 | contig 19547 bp, 19 predicted proteins | sample Subbioar_CSW14AB_FD_184820 | JGI IMG/M metagenome (GOLD analysis project Ga0208492, IMG submission 184820) | Serpentinite rock and fluid subsurface biosphere microbial communities from McLaughlin Reserve, California, USA - CR12Mar_CSW14AB (SPAdes) | ecosystem: Environmental > Terrestrial > Deep... | reverse complement strand
ACGTTTGCGACCGCTGCCGGGGGCCGAGGGGCGACGTTTGCGACCGCTGCCGGCCGCCCCCGCGCGGGTCAGCACGGCCACGCAGGGGTGCTGCACGCGCCGCGCCACGGCGATGGCGTGGTATTGCTCGCGCACGCCATCGGCCTCGCCCACGCACAACACGCCCAGGCGGCTCGCCAGCTCGGCGGCCATGGCGCTGGGGGCCACGAAGTAGCCCTCGCCATGGCGGCCGAATTCGTGGGTCAGCGCGGTGTCGTCGAGTTCGGCCACCACGCGGGGGTGCACGCCGTGGGTGTCGAACCAGGCGCGCAGTTGATGGCCCATCACGGCGTCCTCACCGGGCATGAGCATGGGGGCGCCATCCAGGCACTCCGGGAAAGACCGCGCCCGGTCGGCCAGCAAGGAGGGAGCGGCGTAGAAGCTCACCGGCTCGTCGCCCACCGGGTGGCTTTGCGCACGCACGCCGGCCGAGCGTGGCAGCGGCGCATCGGCGATGACGAGGTCGAGCTCGTGCAGGGCCAGCTGCGCCAGCAGCCGGTCGAGTCGCCATTCACGGCAAACCAGGTGCACGTGCTCGCCCATGCGCAGCACCGGCGCCAGCAGCCGGAACGCGACCGATTTGGGCACGGCATCGGCCACGCCGACGCGGAACTCGATGCGCTGCTGCGCCTGTGCCTTGTTGCGTGCGCTGGCTTGCAGCTCCGTGCCCAGGGTGAAGATCTCGCGGGCGTAGCCTTGGGCCATGCGCCCCTTGTCGGTCAGCGCCAGGCGGCGGCCCTGGCGGTTGAAGAGCCCTCCGCCCAGTTGGTCCTCGAGCTGCTGCAGTTGCTCGCTGATGGTCTGCGGGCTGATGTGCAACTGCTCGCTGGCGCGCGCGATGCTGCCGGTGTCGGCCACCTGCAGGAAGTAGCGCAAGTGCTTGAAGTTCAGGCTCGACATTCGCAACCTCAGCCGATGATTTGAAGCGGGATATTCGACTTTACCTGATCAACGCTTGCGCCTAACCTGAGCGGATGCTGACCCAAGTTCACCCCAAAAGTCACCCGACCCACAGCAGCCCACCCCACACCCGCATCCGCGTCGGCCTGCTGGGCCATGGCCGCGCGGGCCAGGCTGTGGCCCAGGCCCTGCTGGCCGACGATCTCATCGACCTGCGCTGGGTGGCCCGCCGCCACCTGCCCCCAGACAGCCTGGACCACCTGCCCGGCACCCAGGTGCCCGTGATCGCCACGGGCGGCGACGCGCTGGACGAGCTGATCTCGCACCGCCCCATCGACGCGCTGGTCGACTTCTCGTCGGCCGATTCGGCGTCGCACTACCTCGATGCCGTGCGCCGACACCGCCTGATGCTGGTCAGCGCCGTCTCCAGCTACGCGCCACAGCAGCTCGCCGCGATCCGCGCGCTGGCCGACACCTGCCGCGTCATGTGTTCGCCCAACATCACCGTGGGCATCAACTTCCTGATCGTGGCGGCGCGCCTGTTGCGCACCATCGCGCCGCAGGCCGACATCGAGATCATCGAACAGCACTTCCGCGACAAGCCCGAGGTCTCGGGCACGGCGCGGCGCATGGCGCGCACGCTGGACCTGGACGAGGCGCGCATCACCTCGTTGCGCCTGGGCGGCATCGTCGGGCACCACGAGGTCGTGTTCGGCTTCCCGCACCAGACGGTGCGCTTGACGCATGATTCGATCCGTCGTGAAGCCTTCGGCACCGGCGCGGCCTTCGCGCTGCGCGAGCTGCGTCAACGCGAAGCGGGCTTCTACACGATGGAAGAGCTGATCGCCGGGGTCATGCGCGGGCAGTTGCTCGCTGCCTGAACTCGGCGCAGGCAGCCCAGGCCTGACGCGCACCTCACCTCCTTTCAGAGAGACCGACCTTTGAACCACCCCACCCAGATCGAACTCATCGGCGCGGCGCTGTTCGCGCTGGCCATCGCCCACACCTTCGCCACCGGCATCTTCGAGCGCCTGGCCCACAGCCGCCCCCGTCACGCGGGCGTGTGGCACCTGCTGGCCGAGGTCGAGGTGGTGTTCGGCTTCTGGGCCATCGTGCTGGTGGGCTTCATGTTCGCCGTGGGCGGCAAGCAGGTGGCGGTCGAGTACGTGGACTCGCGCAACTTCACCGAGCCGCTGTTCGTCTTCGCCATCATGGTGATCGCCGCCACGCGCGCGGTGCTGCAGGCGGCCAAGTCGCTCATCGGCTTCGTGGCGAAACTGCTGCCGCTGCCAGGCGAGGTGGGCTTTTACCTGACGGTGATGCTGCTGGTGCCGCTGCTGGGCTCGTTCATCACCGAGCCGGCGGCGATGACGCTGGCCGCGCTGATCCTGGGCGAGCGGGTGCTGTCCCAGCGCGTGTCGCAGAAGCTGAAGTACGCGACGCTGGGCGTGCTGTTCGTCAACATCTCGATTGGCGGCACGCTCACGCCCTATGCCGCGCCGCCGGTGCTGATGGTGGCCGCGGCCTGGGGTTGGGACCTGCCCTTCATGCTGCAGAACTTCGGCTGGAAGGCGGCCATCGCGGTGGCCATCAACGCGCTGGGCGTGACGCTGCTGTTCCGCAAGGAGCTCATTGCCCTGCGCCCACCGACCCGCTCGGTGAGCGAAGGCCCCGTGCCACTGATCCTGGTCGCCATCCACCTGCTGCTGCTGGCGGGCGTGGTGACCTTCGCGCACCACCCGGCCATGTTCATGGGCCTGTTCCTGCTGTTCATGGGCGTGGCCACGGCCTACCCGCAACACCAGGGCCGCCTCATCTTGCGCGAAGGCCTGCTGGTGGCCTTCTTCCTGGCCGGCCTGGTGGTGCTGGGGGGGCAGCAGCGCTGGTGGCTCGAGCCCGTGCTGATGGGCATGAGCAGCGACGCGGTGTTCTACGGCGCCACCGCGCTGACGGCCTTCACCGACAACGCGGCGCTGACCTACCTGGGCTCGCTGGTGCCGGGCTTGTCCGATGAATTCAAGCTCGCGCTGGTGGCGGGCGCCGTGACAGGCGGGGGCCTGACCATCATCGCCAACGCGCCCAACCCGGCGGGCATCGCCATCCTCAAGCGGCACTTCGACAACGAGTCGGTGTCGGCGCTGGGGCTGGCCGCGGCGGCCCTGGTGCCGACCTGCGTGGCGGCAGCGGCGTTCAGGCTCTTGTGACCCAGGGTCTCAATGCCCCTGCAAGGCAGCAATGTGATCGGCCAAGGCCTGCAGCATCGCGCCATCACCCGCGCCCAGGTCGGTGTGGTCGCCCCGGGCCAGCATCTCGCTGAGCGACTCGATCTGCAGCACCGCGTGCGCCAGCTCGTCCGGCGGCAGGTGCGGGCACAGCAGCGACAAGCGCACCAGCAGGCCCGCGCGTCCACGGGCACGGGCCTGGCGCACGGCGGCGTCCTGCATCGTCACCGAACGCAGGTGCTGGCGGAAGGTCAGGAAGGGGCGCATGTTTTCCACGCAGGCTTCGGCGAGCTGCAGCGGGCTCAGCCCGCCACCACCCGCGTCGCCTTCGCCCACCAGCGCGGCCAGCATCGCGAACTCGGCCTCGTCCCACACGTGCAGCACCTCGGCGAACACCGCCGCCTTGTCGTCGAACCAGCGGTAGAAGGTTTGGGGCGCGAAGCCGGCGCGGCGGGCGATGCGGTTGGTGTCGGTGCCGGCAAAACCATGCTCGATGAACTCGCTCATCGCGGCCTCGATCAGGCGCGCGCGGGTGTCGCTGCCGGACGCCCTGCTCGCCGCGCTCATCGCGCAGCCCCTCGTGGATCCAGCCAGGTCACGATCCGCGCGATCACCTCAGGCGCGCAGGGCTCGTGCAGCAGGTCGTGGGCCATGTCGACGCAGGCCATCTCTTCAACGAACCCGGCCGGGGCCTCGCGCACGAAGCGCCGCGCGGCCGATGGCGCCACCAGGCGGTCGGCCGTGGCGTGGCAGATGAGGGCCGGCACGCGCCAGCTGGGCAATTGCTCGAACACCACCCGCGCCGAGGCCAGCATGTGCTGCACCATGCGAGGCGTCATCGAGGTGTGGATCAGCGGGTCGCGCTTCTTGGCGGCCACCACCTCCGGGTCGGACGAGGCCCAGGCCAGCATGTAGGACAGCGACACGGGCAGGTCGGGCACCATGCGAGAGAGCACGGCCAGCGTGGCGCTTTGCGGCGGGCTCAGCGCCGGGGCCAGGGCCGGCGCAATGAGCACCACGGCATCGACCTGACGCACCCAGGGATCGACCTCGGCAGACCGTGAGGCCAGCAGCGCCTGCGCTGCCGCGAACCGCGCGGCCAGCAAACCACCCAGGCTCGATCCCACCATCACGTGCGGCAGACCCCGGTAGGCCTGCGCCAGCACGTCGTGCAGATGGGCCTGGTCGCGCAGCAGGTCGTCGCCATCGCGGATCACGCCGCGCGCGCCGTCCGAGCGACCGCAGTGGCGGTGATCGATGCCCGCCACGGCCCAGCCGGCCTGGTTCAGCGCCGCCACCAGCGGCTCGAAGCGGCCCTGGTGCTCGCCAAAACCGTGCAAGGTCTGCACCACGCCGCGCAACCGCTCGGGCTGCGCCACCGGCCAGTGGCAGAGGTGCAGCCGCGTGCCATCGAGGGCCAGCAGGTGGTCGGGCAAGGACGGCGAAACGCGGGGAACGGGCGAGGCGGAGGGCATCGGGTCGAGTGTAGGGGACGGGCAGGCGCGTCCTCCGTGAAAGCCCGCAAGCCCTCCCGGCAACACCTCGATACGATGTGAGTGATATATCTATCACTCGCCATGCGACACTCCGAGGAGAAACACATGAACCAACCCACAGGGAGGACCCCGTTCCTCACATCCGTGCTCGCCGCAACGTTGGCGGGCATGGTGGCCACGCCGTCGAGCGCCGCCCCGCCCGACTGCCCAGGCATCGACTCGCCGCGCCAGCTCGCCAGCGGCCGCGGCCCGCTCGAATCCATCGCCTTCGACCATCGGGGCCGCTTGCTGTTCACCAGCATCACCCAAGGAGCCCTCTTGCGCCTGGAGGCCCCGCAAGGCACCGTCACGACGGTGAGCTCCAGCCTGAAGTCGCCGGGCGGCATCGCCGTCACCGGTGCGGGCGATGCCTTCGTGGGCACGGGCAACACCCTCACCGGCCTGACGCCCTGGCTGGGCGCGGCCGGCATCGCCCAAGTGGACCTGGGCACCGGCGCCATCAAGCAGGTGGTCAAGGGCCTGGCCATGGCCAACGGCGTGGTGCGCGCCAGCGACGGCACCTTTTATGCATCGGACGACCTGGCCAAAAGCCTTGACCGCGTGCTGCCCAATGGCACCGTGCAGCGAGGCTGGCTCCCGCTCAACAGCAACGGCCTGGCGCTCAGTGCCGACGAGCGCACGCTCTATGTGAACCAGATGATCCCGCCCAAGGTGTTGGCGGTGGAGCGCGAATCGGGCCAGGTCCGCGTGGTGGCCGAAGCGCCCGAGGGCCGCGGCTGGACCTGGCTCGACGGCCTGGGCATCGACCGCCAGGGCCTGCTGTACGTGGCCTCGTACTGGAGCGGTGAGGTGTGGCGCCTGACACCCAACGGTGCCTGGTGCACCGTGGCGCGCGGGTTGACGCTGCCCAGCGCCGTCGCACCCGGCGCCGCAGGAGCTGGCTTCGACACAGGCAGCGTGTACGTGACCACGCATGGCGGCGGGCTGTTCGAGGTGCCGGGGGCGGTGCCCGTTCCCTGACGCGTGATCAAGGCGGATCAGGCCGGACAACCCCTGCTTGATCCAGCCATCTCGTCGCGCCCGGATCCACAACACTGGCCGCAGGCACGTCCGGCGGCGGCGCCACATCCACTCACAGGAGAGCCGCGATGACCGTTTCGTTGTCGTCATCCAGCTTGGCGCTGGCCAACCCGTCCACCACCGCCACGGCGCAGGAAGACACCACCACCGCCGCGCTGGACAAGGTCTCGCCCGCCCTGGGCAAGGCCCATGGCCGCGTGCAATCCCAGCTGCAGAGCCACTCGGCATCGCTGTCGCAACTGGGCAAGTACAAGGCCACCGTGGCCGACCTCTCCAGCGCCGCCCAGGCCCTGGGCCAACTGGGCGGCAGCGCCAGCGTGGCCGACCACACCCAGGTCGTCGAGCGTTTCGTGGCGGCGTACAACCAGGCCATCAAGGCCTCCCAGCCCGAGACAACGAGCGAGGCGAGCAGCACGCTGGCCTCGTCACGGCGAGCCCTGACCCACACCGACACCAACCGATCGCAGCTGGCCAAGCTGGGGCTGTCGCGCCAGGCCGATGGCACGCTCAAGCTCGACACCGCGGCGCTCAAGAAGGCCCTGGCCGCCAGCGCCGGGGACACCCGCACCTCATCGCCCCCCAGCACCGCCCTGTCCACGCTGGCTCAGTTGGGCAAGGCCATCGGCAAGCGCGCCGACCAGGAGCTCGCCAGCGGCAGCCGCCTGGCCACCGCCACCAGCCTCTACAGCGGCAAGACCGCCCTGCTCAAGCAGCAGCAGACCCGCCTGCTGGAAGCCGCCACGCAGATGTCGTCTCAGGCGAACACCGGCATCAACATGGGCCACTGGGGCACGCAGCAGGCGTTGCGCAAGTACGCGGTGTGAGCTGGGGCTTCGTCGGGTCTTCATCCGGCCAGGGGCCCCGCAGCGGCGCTTGAGTGGAGGGCGCATGTGCCTGAGAAACAAAAAAGGGCCACCCGCAACCGGGTGACCCTTCATGCTCACGCTGCGGTCAAGGCCGCATCAGATCAGTTCAGGCAGCATGCCAGCCGCTCCAGGCAACAAGCCAGGTCTGCGCAGCAGGATTCAGAAGCCCAGACGGCGGCACTCAGGCCCATCAGGCCGAATGCGGCGAACAGTTTCGTCAATTTTTTGCTCATGTTGGCAACTCCAAAGTGGATGGAAAAGGCTGTTCTGGGGGCAGCAACGTCACCTTGGGGGCTTCCAGATGGTTTCCACGGGTGTGGGCAAACCCACGGGGCAGCTGGCAGGCGGGCACGCATCGGCAACCGGCGCCAGGGGAGCGAGCGTCGGCGCCACTCCCAGCGCCCTGTCAGCACACTGCAGGCAACCAGCCATTGCGCAAGGCATGACCTGGTCACACAGGGTCTCGCAACAGGGGTGGCTCAGGGATGCCGTTGCCCGCGCAGGTGCAACGACCTGCCAGGCAGCCAGGAACAGGGCCATCAGGAACAGCCAGCGACGTGTGGCAAACGGCATCGACATGTCGAGTCATCAACAACGACCGACCCGGTCTCGCTCAATGCGAAAAGAAATCAGTCTGATCAGACCAATTTGTATCGCAGCGGAAGAAAACTGTCCAGCAGCGCAAGAACAGACTCCATCCGCCCGCACTCCCGCATCCTGAGACCCTGGCTCCATGGATCAAGGCCGGCCGTGCTGATGAGGGCACCCAGGCTGCAGCAAGGGTGAGGCAACTTCATGAACTGCGGTCAGCTTTTTGGATGAGACGCGAACACTGTCGCGCGTCCACCAAAGTCCACGAGCAACACGTCGTAAGGATCCTTGCGTGCGCCGACCTCCATGCCGGGCGAGCCTGCCGGCATGCCCGGCACCGCCAGGCCGATCGCGGCGGGCTTGGCCTGCAGCAGGCGCTTGACGTCTTCGGCAGGCACATGCCCCTCCAGGGCATAACCGCCGACGAAAGCCGTGTGGCAGCTGGCCAAGCTGTCAGGCATCCGGGCGCGTTTGCGTGCCACCGAGGTGTCATCCACCAAGGTGACCTTGACCTGGAAGCCGGCCGCCTTCATGTGTTCGACCCACGCCCCACAGCAAGAACAGTGAGGGCTCTTGAACACCTCGACGAGCGGGAGCGTCCTCGCCGCACGGGCGGGCGTGGCCGGGAGGACCGAGAGGGCCACCCAGCCCAAGGCCATCGACATCACATGTCGCCGATTCATGGCACCACCACCTTTCCAACCATGCCCGCCTCGAAGTGCCCGGGGATCAGGCAGGCGAACTGAAACGCCCCGGGGTGCGTGAACTGCCAGACGATCTCGCCCTTGGCCCCAGGCCGCACATGCGTCATGTTCGCATCGGCGTGGGCCATGCCAGGGTGCTTGCGCATCATCTCGGCGTGGGCCTTGAGCTCTTCGGCCGTGCCCACGACCATTTCGTGCAACTGCGCGCCCGAATTCGTGACCACGAAGCGGACGGTCTCGCCTCGGCGGACGTTGACCAGATCGGGCACAAAACGCATCGTGTCACGCATGTCGATCTGGATCGTTCGGGAGACCTTCTTCGGGTCCCCCTCGCGACCCGATGCGTTCTGCTCCCGCTTCGCGGCGTTGTAGGTGTTCGGCTTCGTTGCGTGACCCTCGTCGCCATGGGCGTGAAGGCCCGCTGAGCCGAGGGCCGCCATGGCGGCCAGCGTGATGTGGTGCAACGTTTTCATGGGCGTTCCTTGGGTCCTGGCCAGTCGACTGGCCGCGTGTCCGTCTCAGGGGAGATGTCGTCGGTCAAAGGGCGCTGCTCAGCTTCTCGAGCGCCTGGCGGCCCCTGTGCCAGACGCATCGCAAGCCAGCGATTCGAGGATGGGGCATTCAGGCCGTTCGTCGCCTTTGCAGCGCCGGATGAGGTGCTCCAGCGCGGCTTTCATGGCCAGCAGGTCTCGCGCCTTGTTGTCGAGCTCCTGGATGTGCTGCGTGGCCAGGGCCTTGACCTCGCGGCTGGGCCGCCCGCGGTCTTGCCACAAGCTGACCAGCTGGCCGATGACCTGCAGCGAAAAACCCAGGTCCCTGGCATGGCGGATGAACCGCAACGTCTGGACCTCGTTGTCACCGTACTGGCGGTATCCGGCATCGGAACGCCTGGCGGCAGGCAGCAGGCCCATCTCTTCGTAGTTGCGGATCATCTTGACAGACATGCCCGAGACGGCGGCGGCTTGACCAATGTTCATCGCGGTTGATTCCATGGCTCTGCACCAAGCGTAAACCCTCCTGCAGGGGGAAGGTCAATGGATGGCGGTTTCATGACCCACGTCAAAAGAAGTTCAGGGGCACTTGACCCTCCCCCGGGGGGAAGGTTCACAGTGGCGCCATCGACTTCTTGAAAGGAGCTTGCGATGCTCGCGTACCAGGTCCAAGGCATGACGTGTGGTCACTGCGCCCACGCCATCACCCAGGCGGTCCTCTCCCTGGATCCCGCCGCCCAGGTCAAGGTGAACCTCGACCGCCACAGCGTTCACATCGAATCCGAGACGGCACAGGACGAGGCCCTGCGGCAAGCCATCCAGGCCGCCGGCTACGACGCCGTCCCCATCCAGACCAACGCAAGTCGCTTGCCGCCCCCGCCCGTCCAGCGCTCGGGCTGCTGCTGCGGCACCCGCGCGAGCCACTGCGCCAGCTGACACCCACCCCTTGTTTTCCTGAAAGGACACGACCATGCGCTCGACTCTCACCTTCGGCATCGCCGCCCTGTGCTCATCCTTCGCCTTGGCCCAGGCCACCCCGCCTGAGCAGGACCACGCCGCGCATCACCCCGCCGGGGCATCCGCCCCTGCGCCGGCCACCAAAGGCGCGGCCAAGCCCCCGGCCAAGCCTGCGCAGAAGCCAGCTCAAAAGCCCGATTCAAAGTCAGGCGCAGCGGTCAATGCCCCGTCTCCTGCGCAGCTTGACTCGGCGATGCAGTCGATGCGGGACATGCACGACAAGGTGATGGCAGCCAAGACCCCTCAGGAGCGTCAGTCCCTCATGGCCGATCACATGAAAGCCATGAAGGACGGCATGGACATGATGGGCAAGATGAAGGCGGACCAGCCCCAGATGGGCATGGGCGGCATGGGCGGCATGGGGGCCCAAAGTGGCATGGACGGCATGAAGGGCATGCACGCCCACCACGACATGATGTCCAAGCGCATGGACATGATGGAAATGATGATGCAGATGATGATGGACCGCGAAGCAGCGCGCGCCATGCCCGCCCAATGACGACCGGAGAGCCCGATCATGAACAACATCGGCAACGACTACGGCCTGTGGGGCATGGTGCTGGTCAACGTGGCCATCTTCGTGGGCTTCGCCTACAGCTTCTTCAAACCCACCACCCTGCGTGACTGGCGCAGCTTCGGCGCCTACAGCGCTTTCGTCGTGGCCCTGTTCGCCGAGATGTACGGGTTCCCGCTGACCATCTACCTCCTGTCGGGATGGCTGGGCAGCCAGTTCCCGGGGGTGAACATTTACGGCCACGAGGCCGGCCACCTGTGGTGGGTCTTCACCGGCCAGCAGGGCGACCCGCACTTCGGCGTGCTGCACCTGTTGAGCTTCGTGTTCCTGGTGGCGGGCTTCACCTTGCTGTCGAAGTCCTGGCACGTGCTGTACCACGCGCAGCGACGCCACCAGCTCGCCACAGCGGGCCCCTACCAGGTGGTCCGCCACCCTCAGTACATTGGCTTCGTGGTCATCATGTTCGGCTTCTTGCTGCAATGGCCCACCCTGCTGACGCTGGCGATGTTCCCGGTGCTGGTGGTGATGTACGTGCGCCTGGCCATCGCCGAAGAGCGGGACTCGGACGCGGCATTCGGCCAGCGATGGCGCGAGTACGCAGCCGCCACACCCCGGTTCGTGCCCAGCCTCAAGAGGCTGGGCCTGAGCCTGGGCCTTGTCCGCCCCACGCAGAAACACTGAAACCCCATCCAGGCACACCATGCAACACGGTCACACCCCTGCTTCCCGTTGGCGTTCGCCGCTGGGCATCTTCATGCTGGTGGCGGGTGCCCTCGGCACCTACTACCTCCTGACGGAACACCTCACGCACGTCACCCAGGCGATCCCGTACCTGGTTCTGCTGGCCTGCCCGTTGATGCACCTGTTCGGTCACCATCACGGCGGACATGGCGGGCATGGCAGACACGAGGACCATGGCCAGCACAAGGCCCCACCCGAGAAGCGAGACTGAGCTGTGACGTTGCGGCCCACCGCCGGGCCGGGCCCCATGCAGGAACACGCCATGCAAACATCCCACGCCGAGCACTGTGCCCATGGGCACCACCACGCCCACCCGAAGCCCGCACAAACGTCTGCACAAACGCCCGCAGGCGACCCCAGCGCGGTCGAGTACACCTGCCCCATGCACCCACAGGTTCGTCAGATGGGCCCGGGCCATTGCCCCATCTGCGGCATGGCGCTGGAGCCCGTCATGGCCACGGCCGAGCAAGGCGACAGCCCCGAGCTGAAGGACATGAGCCGGCGCTTCTGGGTCGGGAGTGCGCTGACCTTGCCGGTGTTCGCGCTCGAAATGGGGGGCCACCTGTTCAACATCCACCACCTCGTTGCACAGCAGACCTCGAACTGGGTTCAATTGGTGCTCGGCACGCCCGTGGTCCTGTGGGCGGGCTGGCCCTTCTTCACCCGCGCCGTCTCCTCGGTGAGGCACCGCAGCCTCAACATGTTCACCCTGATCGCGCTGGGCACGGGCGCGGCGTGGCTCTACAGCATCGTCGCCACGCTGGCACCCGCCCTGTTCCCGCCTGCCTTGCGCGACGACAGCGGCGCGGTGGCGGTGTATTTCGAAGCGGCCGCCGTCATCACGGTGCTGGTGCTGCTGGGTCAGGTGCTGGAGCTGCGTGCGCGCGAGAAGACATCAGGTGCCATCAAGGCGCTGCTGGGCCTGGCGCCCAAGACCGCGGTGAAGGTTCTGGCCGACGGCTCGGACGAGACCGTCCAGGTCGACAGCATCCAGGTGGGCGACCTGCTGCGCGTGCGCCCCGGTGAAAAGGTGCCGGTCGATGGTGAACTGGCCGAAGGCAAGGGCAACGTCGACGAGTCCATGGTCACGGGCGAGCCCATCCCTGTGGCCAAGTCCGTGGGCTCCAAGGTCACGGCGGGCACGCTCAACCAGACCGGGGGGTTCGTGATGCGCGCCGAAAAGGTGGGCGCGGACACCCTGCTCTCACAGATCGTCCACATGGTGGCCGCGGCCCAGCGCAGCCGCGCGCCGATCCAGCGCATGGCCGACCAGGTGGCAGGCTGGTTCGTGCCCGTGGTCATCCTGGTGGCGGCCCTGACCTTCGTGGCCTGGCTCGCCTGGGGCCCGTCGCCCGCCTTCAGCTTTGCGCTGGTGGCGGCGGTGGCCGTGCTCATCATCGCCTGCCCCTGTGCCCTGGGGCTGGCCACGCCCATGTCCATCATGGTGGGCGTGGGCCAGGGCGCGCAGCACGGGGTGCTCATCCGGGACGCCGAGGCGCTGGAGAAGATGGAGAAGGTCGACACCCTGGTCGTCGACAAGACGGGCACGCTGACCGAAGGGCGACCGAAGGTGGTGCACATCGAGGCGGCCGCCGGTTTCCGGGCCGACGACATCCTGCAAAAGCTCGCCAGCGTCGAGCGCTCCAGCGAGCACCCCTTGGCCATGGCCATCGTCATGGACGCCCAGGAACGCAAGCTGGCGCTGTCGGCGGTCACGGACTTCGACTCGCCCGTGGGCAAGGGCGTCGTCGGCCGCGTCGATGGCCAGCCCGTGGTGTCGGGCAGCGCGAAGTTCCTGAGCGAGCAGGGCATCGACGCCAGCCCGCTGGCTGCTGCCGCCGAGGCACAGCGGCAGAAGGCTGCCACGGTCATCTTCGTGGGCATGGCGGGCCAGCTCGCCGGCTTCGTGGCGATCGCCGACCCGATCAAGCCCACCACACCGCAGGCCCTGCAAGCGCTCAAGGCGGCCGGCGTGCGCGTGGTCATGCTGACCGGCGACGGCAAGACGACGGCCGAGGCCGTGGGCCGGCAACTCGGCATCGACGAGGTCGTGGCGGACGTGTTCCCCGAGGACAAGGCCGCGGTGGTCAAGCGCCTGCAGGGCGAAGGCCGCGTCGTGGCGATGGCGGGTGACGGCGTCAACGATGCGCCCGCGCTGGCTCAGGCCACCGTGGGCATCGCCATGGGCACGGGCACCGACGTCGCGATGGAGAGCTCGGGCATCACCTTGCTCAAAGGCGACCTGATGGGCATCGTGCGGGCACGCACGCTGTCACGGGCCACGATGCGCAACATCCGCCAGAACCTGTTCCTCTCGTTCGCGTACAACGTGGCGGGCATCCCGCTGGCCGCAGGGGTGCTCTACCCCTTCTTCGGGCTGCTGCTGTCGCCCGTGGTGGCGGCGGCGGCCATGGCCCTGTCGTCGGTGAGCGTGATCGGCAACGCGCTGCGCCTGCGCGCGGCCAAAGTGAGCGACTGAGGCCGGCGCGGGCGCTCGGCGCCTCACTTCAAGGTGAAGCGCACCGTCACGGTCTTGCCTGCGACGTTGTTCAGCACGGCCACCACCTTGTCGCCTTTGCCCAGCTTGACGCCCTGGGCCCGAAGCTGGTTGCCGCCAGCCTCCTTGAGCTCGGCCTCGGTCTTCTTGCCGCCCTGCAACACCGTGAGCTTGCCGGTGACGCCCTTGGCCGACTTCGGCGCATCGTGGTCCACCAGGTAAAGAGAGGCGCCATCGGCCTCGGCCACCAGCTCGAAGGCCAGGTCGTTGACGACCTGGACAACGCCGCCATGGTGCGGCTCGCCTGCGCCATGGGCCATCGCCGGGTTCAGGCTCAGCGCCCCAAGAGCCAAGGCCGCGATCTGGATGAGTTGTCTGGTACGCATGGTGTGTTCTCCATTTGAAGTGGGGTGCGCTTGAGGGCGGCACCACGCTGGCCCGGGTGGGTGACGCCCGCGTCAGAAAACGTCGCGGGTTTCGGCCAGGGCCCCTGGCTCAGCGGATTGGGACTCGGCAGAGGCGCGCAACAGGCGCTCGGTGGGCTCGCGGCCCAGGCGCCAGAACAGCAAGGGCGTGAGCAGAGTGTCCAGCAGCGTGGAGCTGACCAGCCCCCCGAAAATCACCACCGCCACCGGGTGCAGGATCTCCTTGCCGGGGGCGTCCCCCGCCAGGAGCAGCGGGGTCAGCGCGAAGGCCGCCACCAAGGCGGTCATCAGCACCGGGGTCAGGCGCTCCAGTGAGCCCCGCACGATCATGGCCTGGCTGAAGGACTCCCCTTCGAAGCGACACAGGTTGATGTAGTGGCTGATCTTGAGGATGCCGTTGCGGGTGGCGATGCCGGCCAGGGTGATGAAGCCCACCATGGCCGCGACCGACAGGCTCACCCCCGCCACCCACATGGCCACCACGCTGCCGATCAGGGCCAGGGGGATGTTGGCCATGATGACCCCGGCCAGCACCGCCGACCGATAGCGCGAGTACAGCACCAGGAACATCATCGTCAGCGACACCAGGGACAGGCCCAGGATGAGCTGGGTGGCCTGCTCCTGCGCCTGGAACTGGCCTTCCAGGCTGATGAAGCTGCCCGCTGGCAGCGCCGTGCGCCCGATGACCTGCCGGATCTCTGCGATGACCTGCCCCATGTCCGAACCATCGGTGTTGGCGTAGACCACGATGCGGCGACGGCCGTTCTCCCGACCGATCTGGTTGGGGCCATCGGCCTCTTCGACGCTGGCAAAGCTCGACACCGGCAAGCGGCCGGCGGGCGTGTCGATCAGCGTGCGCGCCAGGTCGACGGGGCCGCGTTGCGCATCCGGCAGGCGCAAGACCAGGTCGTAGCGACGAGGCCCATCCACGATCTGGGCCCCGTGCGCCCCGTCGGTCAACGTTTGCAGGATCCGCACCGCCTCGCCCGGCGCCAGGCCGGTTTGCGCGAGCCGCTGCGGGTCGATGCGAACCATCACCTGGGGAATCAGGACCTGCTTCTCAACGGTCAGGTCGACCAGGCCATGAACCCCGGCCAGGCCCTGCCGCAGTTGCTCGGCCAGGCCGCGCAGGGTGTCGGTGTCGTCGCCGTAGACCTTGATGGCGATCTGGGCGCGCACGCCCGAGAGCAGGTGATCCAGCCGGTGCGAAATGGGCTGGCCGATGGCCACCTGCGCGGGCAGGACCGACAGCTGGGCACGGATCTGCGCCATCACCGCCTCGCGGTCCACGGGCGGCCCGTCGCGGCGCAGGTCCACGTCGATTTCCGCCGAATGCACGCCCTCGGCGTGCTCGTCCAGCTCGGCACGCCCGGTGCGCCGGCCGACCTGCGTGACACCCGGCACCTCGGTGATCAGCCGCTCGGCGATAGCGCCCATGCGGTTCGCCTCGGCCAGCGAGGTGCCGGGGTTGAACATCAGCGACAACACCAGCGAGCCTTCGTTGAAAGCCGGCAGGAAAGCGCGCGGGAAGAAGGGCACCGTGGCCGCGGCCGCAGCCACCGCCACCACCGCCCCACCCAGGAGCAGCCTGGCGTGCGGGAAGGACCAGTTGAGCAGGCGCCGGTCCCAAGCCTTGAGCCTGGCCACCAGCGGGCTGTCCCCATGGTCCAGCCGCTTCATGCGGCCGAGCAAGGCGCTGCACAGCACCGGCGTGACGGTCATGGACACCAGCATCGACGCCAGGATGGACACGATATAGGCGATGCCCAGTGGCGCGAACAAGCGGCCCTCGATGCCAGGCAACGCGAACAGCGGCACGAACACCAGCACGACGATCACCGTGGCGTAGACGATGCCCGAGCGAACCTCCACGCTGGCCTGCCGCACCACCTCCAGGACGGGCCTGGGCTGCGGCAGCAAGCGGTTCTCCTTGAGCCGGCGCAGGATGTTCTCCACGTCCACCACCGCATCGTCGACCAGCTCGCCGATCGCGATGGCCAGGCCACCCAGGGTCATCACGTTGATCGATTGGTCCAGCAGCCGGAACACGAGCGCCGTCACCGCCAGCGACAGCGGGATGGCCACCAGCGAGATCAGCGTGGTGCGAGCCGACAGCAGGAAGGCAAACAGCACGATGGCCACCATGATGGCGCCGTCCCGCAGCGCCTCGGTCACGTTGCCGATGGACGCCTGGATGAAGTCCGCCTGTCTGAAGAGCACCTGGGGAGCGGCCAGGCCTGGGGGCATGCCGGCCCGAAGCTCCTGCAGCGCGCGCTCGATGAGGGCGGTCACCTTCACCGTGTCCGCCGAGGGCTGTTTCTGCACGCTCACGATGACGGCCGGCTGGCCCTTGAAGCCAGCGTCACCCCGCTTGAGCCCCGGCGCGAACCTGACCTGGGCCACCTGGTTCAGCAACACCGGTCGCCCATCTTTCCAGGCCACCGCGATGCCCTGCAGGTCCTCCACCTTGTTGGTGCGGCCGAGGTGGCGAATCAGGTACTCGCGGCTGTTGAGGTCCACGAAGCCGCCGCCCGCGTTGGTGGCAAAGCCACGCAAGGCCTGCTCGACCTGGGTCAGGGAGACGCCCAGCTGGGCCATGCGCGCGGGATCCGGCTCCACCCGCAGCTGGCGCACCTCGCCACCGATGGGGATCACCTGAGACACTCCGGGCACGGCCAGCAGGCGCGGCCGCAGCACGAAGTCCGCGTGCTCACGCGCCTGCATGGGCGAGGCGGCGTCCTTGCCATCGCCCAGCGGCAAGGCGATGAGCATGATCTCGCCCATGATGGACGAGACCGGCCCCATCACCGGGGTGATGGACTGCGGCAGTTGCGACCTCAATTGCCCCAGTCGCTCGGCCACCAGCTGGCGATTGCGGTAGATGTCGGTGCCCCAATCGAACTCCGCGTAGACGATGGACAAGCCCACCCCGGACGTCGAACGCACCCGGGTGACACCGGGCATGCCGTTGAGCGCCGTCTCGATGGGGAAGGTGACCAGTTGCTCGACCTCTTCCGGTGCCATGCCACCCGCCTCGGCCATCACCGTGACGACGGGCTTGTTGAGGTCCGGGAACACATCGACCGGCGTGCGCCAGGCCGTGATCGCCCCGCAGGCCATCAGCACGGTGGCGATGGCCAGCACGAAGAGCCGGTTGTGCAGGCTGTGCCTGACGATCCAGTTGAACATGCCAGCCCCTTCAGCGGATCTGTGCGACCAGCGCCGCGCCCTGGACCACGACCCGGTTGTCGGCCGACAGGCCCCGGGTCACCAGCACGGTGTGCGTGTCCAGCACCTGGACCTGCACGGGCTGCGGCACGAAGCGCTCCGCGCCCGACTTGATCCACACCACCGCCTCGTTCGACGGGCTGCGCACCACCGCCTCGGCGGGCAGCACGATGCCCTGGCGGCGCGCCTTGAGCGCCGCCGTCACCACGACCGGCTGCCCCACCGCCAGCATGGCGCCGTCGGACACCTGCACCCCGAAGGTCAGGGGCAAGACCCCATCGCGCAGGGCCCGGGCCGCACCGATCAGCTTCAGCTTCACGCCCTCCACGCCGACCAGGCTGGCAGCGTCAACCTGCGCGCCCAGCTGGACATCCGGCGTCGAGGCCTCGACCAGCATGCGGGCAGGGTCGACGACCTCCACCAGCACCTCCCGGCTCTCGACGACTTGCCCCACCTGGATCGCCACCCGCGCGACGACACCAGAGACCGGTGCACGCAAGGGTTCGCGGGCCTCCAGGCTGGCGCCGATGTCTCGCTCGCGCTCCTGCAGCGACCGGGCTTCGACGCGGGCCGCCTCGATCTCCTTGCGGGGCACCGTACCCTCCAGGGACGCCAGGCGCTGCAGGCGCTGCTCGGCCAGCTCCCGCGCCGCGCGCAACTCGGCGCGCTGCGATCGCTGGGCGGCCTGGGCATATGGCTCGGCATGGTGGCGCACCCAGGCCAGGACCTCGCCCTGGCGAACGGCCTGACCGGCCACGGGCAGCCCCTTGGGGCCCGCCTCGATCCGACCACCGTGGGCCGACTGCACCGACCCGCTGGCATTGGGGTCGGCGATCACGCGCCCGGGAAGCTGGACCGTCACGGCCGCCGCCGACTCGGCCGCGATCAGCGTGCGCAGGCCCATGCGCCGCTGGGCCAGCTTGGGCACCTGGACGCTGCCGTCGGGCAGGCGGGCCAGGCCCGCGGCGTTGGGGGCTGCCGCCAGGTCCAGGTGCTCGCCGTTGGGCCCATGGGCCCCTGGCGACGCGTGGACCGGGAACATCGCCACGCTCAGCACCAGCGCGGCCATCACAGGCCAGCGGTTTGAAAACAGCTTGCGATTCATGCCTGACCTCCATCGACGTTGCGGGCCGCGACCCGACCGAGCTGGCGCCGCCGCCAGCCCCAGGCGCTCGCCGCAACCACGGCGACGAGCGCGCCCAGGCCCCAGCGTGTCCACGCGCTGCCCGGGTGGCCTTCGCTCCCCTGAGCCAGCGAGCCCGCCTCGACCCGCAGCACGGCATCGAGCAGGTCGCTGTCTTCGCCCGCCAGGATGGTGATCACCACCGGGTGCTCGCCTGGGGTCGCCAGCAGCTTCAACAAGGCCGGGTCGTCGACCGCGTAGTCGCCCTGGTCTTCGTGGAACCGGGCCTTTGCCTTGAGCGGGCCCGACTCGATTTCGACATCGGCGCGGAGCACCGGCTCATTGGTGGCGAAGCGGTCGATCAGCACCGACAACTCGCCCGAGCCCAGTTGACCGACCAGCTCGAACAACTCGGACTGGGCCTCCAGCCGTGGCGCGGTTGCGGCCGATGCAGAGACGTTTTGCGCCGGGGCGTCGAGGTGCTCACCGTTGGGGCCATGGGCCCCGGGGCCTGCCCACGCCGGGCCAGACAGCGCACAGATTGCCCAGGCCAGCACAGGCCTGCGGAGGGTTCGCTTGATCGTGTTCTTCATGGGAGTTGCCCCAACGCTTGGTGGAAACGGGCCTGGGCTTGGGCCACGGCCGCTTGTTGACGCACGGCATCCGACTCGGCCTGGCTGGCCGCCGCCAAGGCGCGAAGCACCTCGGGCAAGGCCGACTCGCCGGCCTGAAAGGCCTTCTGGAGCAGGCGCGCACGCTCGCTGAGCAGGGCCGCGCGCTCCTGGTGTGCTTCGGCCTGGGCCCGGGTGGCCGCGAGGTGGCTGCGGGCCAGGCTGAGCTCGGCTTCGAGCTGCAGGCGCAAGCGCTGCTGGGCGGCCTGCGCCGTGTCCTGCTCGGCCCAGGCCGCCGCCAGGCGAGGTTGGTTGTGGGCCTCGCTGCCAAGCGGCCAGCGCAGCGACAGCGCCACGCTCCTTTCAAGGGGCTGCCCCCATCCCGGCCGCTCCTGACGCAGGCCGATGGCCAGTTCAGGTGGCGCCCCCCACTGAGCCTGGGCCTGGGCCAGCCGCTGCCGTGCCCGTTGAACCGCCGCATCGGCCAGGCGGGCCTCCGAGTGGTCGTCGACCAAGGCACCTTGCTGGGCGTCGGGCTCCTCAGGGAGCGCCTCCGGCTGGGGAGCGATCTGCCAGCCCGTCAGCAAGGCCCAGGCGCTGCGCTGCACCTCGAGGGCTTGCTGCGCCTGCCGCGCCATCGCCCTCGCGGCCAGCATGTCCGCCCTGGCGGCCATGGCGTCGGCAGGCGCCAGGTCGCCCGCCTTGACGCGCCGCTCCACGTCCGCGCTCAGCGCTTCGAGCAGTTGGTGCTGCCGTTCCGCCTGCTGCGCCTGCGACTCGGCCGTCGTCAGCTGGGTGGCCGACTCGCGCACCTGAGCGGCCAGCTTCAGCCGGGCCACCTGTTCGGCCGCGCGGGCCCAGGCGACTTCGGCCTCGGCCGCATCGGCGCTCTGCTGACGCTGGCCCAGGCGCCACAAGGGCCAAGCCAGGCCGACATCGGTTTCTCGGGCCCCATCGGCGGCCGCGCCACGGCCTTCTCGCTGCGACAGCTCCAGCGCGGGC